>Ga0265798_10000700_pt1 | contig 54738 bp, 65 predicted proteins | sample P3T30metagenome_FD_192430 | JGI IMG/M metagenome (GOLD analysis project Ga0265798, IMG submission 192430) | Plant litter microbial communities from East Loma Ridge, Irvine, California - P3 T30 | ecosystem: Environmental > Terrestrial > Plant litter > Unclassified | place: USA: California...
CTCCTTATCAAGCCTGAATCCTCGCAGAGAGCTCTCTGCCTGTCGTACGGTCGATTGAAACGCGTCGTAAGAGAGTTTGTACGCTTGACGAAGTTGCGCGGCCAGTGGACACCAACCTGGCCTCCGCCGCGCGCAGCCAGTAGCTTATCAGCCATATCACGTACAGCCGCGTACGTAGGCGCGAATCCGCGTTGATCCAAGTCGAGTATATGTCTCACAATCACCTCCTCTTCTAGCCCAGTAAGCTTCTTTGAGTTAGGCTGGCAATCGCGTCGGGCAGGCTTGCCAGCGCGTCGGTCGCGTAGCGTTGTTTGAGAGACGTTGAACATTCGAGCGGCGACTCTCGGGGCTTTAATCTGATCTCTGCTAAGAGATGATATAGATAGCTGTACATCAGCTTCACGAGAAGGTAGTTGAGCTTGTTTTGGTGGAGGCATAGCTAACTGAACTTGTAGAGGTGCGCAAAGTTGGTGGGGTGAACGCCTCGCTTGTGTGAACGCCTCGGTTGTAAAGCACGTTAAACAAGAAAACAACAACCGATCAACAGTCGCAGCACCCCATACCATTCCATCCAATCCCAAGCCAAGTCCTCATAATAATCATATCCATATCCATGAATCATATACTCTTCATCAATCCCTCACATATCGCACCCAGCAACCATCATGCCCACATAATCGTTCAGCCCCAGCACACAAGCCGCCTAAGCCCCCGCACCCTCACCCTCGCCGACCAAAAACCTATCCAAAAAACCCACCTCCATACCGTTCCTGCCCCGCCGCAGGGTATCTCCCCTCCAATTCTCCCAGCTCGTGCTAATCACCCGCCCATCAGGCCGCGGCGTCGCGATAATAGACATGCCCGTGCCTAGTGACCCACGCTTGACTTTCATGTCGATCTTGCCGCCGCAAATGTTGCGCAACGTGTGCGACACTGGGCTCGCATCGTCGTTCCAGACGGAGCTGTACGAATCGGCGCCCTGGTAGACGATGCGTGTGGTCAGTTTGGCGAGAAGTGTCGGCTCAGGAGGCATGATGGTGCGGACCAGGAGGTCGAGTGTGAGGGGTGCGAGGATGCGTGTGGCGGCGGAGAAGGCGGGGAAAGTTGGGTCGGTGCGCGTGCGCTGGGGGAGTGGGGGATCGAGGCGGAGGCGGGGACGCGTGGGAGCCGTGGGAGCAGCGGTGCGGACGATGGATTTGTTGGCGTGGCGTGTGAAGGAGCGGGTTGCGCGGGCGCTGGAGAAGGATGGGGCGACTTCGAAGCTGTTGGCTGGCGTGAGGCGCTCGTCGTCGCTGGCGTCTGATGCCGAGATGGGAGATGCGCTTGCGCTGGATGAGGAAGAGGAAGACCCACGCTCTGGCTCTGTGGCTGAGGTGTGGTAGCCCGAGATGTAGACGCGTTTTGCGTTCTTCAAAAGATATGGGTACATGCTCTTGAGCACGAGAATGCCGTATGGATACGTGACGTATAGCGATAAGCCTTCGCCATCGTCTTCTTCAACTTGCAGCGTGTCTTGGTCAGCGTGTGGATTCGCTATGCCGGCTGGTGCCAGCTTGGTTGCTCGTCGGCGTCGCATGCAGTCTCTCAGCTCGTCGTTGACATGACGGCAAGATAGCTGTAGCGCCATTGGTGCAGGCATGCCCACGTTTCCGCCCTCTTGCTCAATTGCACCCATTGCATTATTATCAATTGCAATCTCGGGCGGTTTTGCAATGGAGAGAAGCGACGCGTCATAATGGCGGCGTGCGAGCGGTGCCAAGTCGAGAGGAAGGCCTGGGACATTTTGCTTGCGTGCGTGGTCTTTAATGCGCTGGCCGAATACTGTAGTGTAGCCTGCACTAACAGTGATGGAGTGAGCTTCGCTAAGGAGGTAATCGTATATTTGGCAGCGAAGCTCCGTAGGTATAGACATGAATGCGCTGTACATGCTGCTCGTATCATGTGTTGTAGTCATGATGTCGTAAAGTCGTGAATTCGAAAAGTAGGGTTGTGTTCCAATGTTCCAAAGTAGACGGATTCAAGTAGTTATTGCAACAAATGTGTGTTGTAGAGTTACATGAGTAAGAACAAATGTGCAGGGCCGTGACAGCGTATTGTTGTGAAAGCTGTGGCCCGTTGCGAGGGAAGGTGCGGGTCATTGTGGGTGTGCAGGTGCGAGTCGCCGCGCCCCACTTGCTGAGCGTGAAACCAAACAAGATCGTGCGCCAGCGAACCACCATCCATGGATGCGCAGGCCGCTACCGCTTGGCACCGAAGAGTCATCGCTTTATACATGGGACGAGATACAGTTATCACCAATCAGTATGTGGCCAGTGCAGTTACAGTTGTACACAGTGTCTACCATCGGCAGAGAATTATAGGCAGGTGCAAAATGATTTAGAAACGCGCAAGGACACGAGCAGTTTTGTTGATACCGCGTCTTATTAGTCGTCTTCACTATCCTCAGCACGTTGTTGTTCTGACAGCTTCTGAGCTTCTTGCCACTGCTGTGCGAACTCCCTCATACCACCACCTCCTTCCCTGCTTGCATCTACCACGTCCTTTGGTAGCTTGTGCGCACTGAACTGAGGTGTCGTGAAGCCGTACGCTTCAGGGTCGTCTCTTCGTACAAGCCGAAACTCAGGGTGCCAGACCTCCTCTATATCATCCTCCGAATCTTCGTCATCCGAAGCCTCATCTTCGTCTGACTTGACCACCGTCTCGCCAGACTGTGCTATCTTGAGCCGTATGGTCGTTTCCTCAGGCTCGTTCTTCTCTTCTGGCACGTCCATAGTGAGCAGTTCCATCCACGAGAATAGCAGTGGATCGGTGCGCATAGCCCAAGGATTGACGTCCATGAGCCAAACCTTGTCGTGCGGAGGAGGCAAGTAGACGTCAAAGGTGAAGTTCGGATCTGGAAACGTATCTCGCAGCCTTGTGTCGAAGAAGTCTTGAACCGCATCGCGTAGCTTATCCTGCATATTGAACAGGAATTCGAAGTGATTCAGGTCTCGCTGACACATAGCAATGAGCCGCCGGTCTCGCACGAAGCATCTGAACTCGACGCTTGGGTTGAGAGTGATCCATTTCCGTAGCACAAGGTGGTAAGGTATCTCCTCGATGTTCGCAGAGCTCTCGTCAATTGTGTCATCGAAGGCGTGTGCTAAATCGTGGGTAACAAAGTCACTGCTCTTGAGGAGCAGGTAGATATCGTTCGGCGTCCGACATTCCATGCTGTTCGTTGCATTGATCCACGTCGCATCTTTGGGAGCACTCCAGTTCAGTTTTGGCGCCACCTTGCCGCCCAGCTCTTCGATGGTGTTCTCGATGGATTCGTGGGTGTCGCGCCAAGCTGTGCTTGGATCTGCTGCCTCCTCGTCCTCTTCCTCGTTGTTATCGGCGCCCGAGAAGATTCCGCTGTCGCTGTCTGACCAAGTAGCATTATCACCATCCTCAGGAGGTAATATGATGCCGTCCGCGCGCAGGTAGGCGAGGAAAGCAGGAGGTAATGCGATGAGTCGAGCTTTGGGCGTGACTGTGCGGTATCTATATTTTTGTTAGTCAAATAAACTATTGGTTGTTTTGGAATTGAACTACTTTGGATGCCAGCTATGGTATGAGCAGTTCAAGATGTGCTCTTTGGTGACAGGTGGGAATGGCAGCTCGATCAAGGCACCGACCTTGGAGATAGGCTCGTCGGTGACGATTTCGTGAGTAGTCATGGTGGGATCTGTCTGTGTGCGCTGAAACGATGGAGACGACCGCGAGAGGAAGATGTGTGTAATGACTCCATTGCTGCGTGAGTCTTCATCGCTACCACTGGGAAAGTTTTGGCGGGGCAGGAGCGACCGATCCCAGGCTTGGCTCTCACCTCCGCGCGAACTCCGCAACATAACTTCCAATTGTAATACACACTTCTCTTCTTCCCGTAGCATCAAACCTCACATTCATACACACACATCGTACGCCATGGCAGATAACGTCGGGCTCACTACGCCACGAGGCAGCGGCACCTCAGGCTATGTCCAGAAGAATCGCTCCCTCCTCCGACCACGCGACAAGGTTGCGCCGTACCCCAAGGACTACGACCACGCAAAGCACCGACCACGGCAACCCGATGCGGAGATATTGGAGCACGAGGCGAAGCGCGACATCGAAGTCAAGGTATTCGAGCTCAGAGACAAGCTGGAAGAAGAAGGGTGAGTCCAGCGCATGCAATCTTATGTATGTGCTAAACCTTTGTAGCGTCGACGAAGACGAGATTGATGACCAATGCGAAGCCCTCCGCCGCAAGCTCGACCAGGAGCGCAAAGATGGCAAAGACCTTGGTCCCAACGCAAAGCGCCTGAAATCTCATCAAGTACACGACCTGGCCAAAGCAAAGATGGAGGAGAGCGAGCGATTACGAAAAGCCCTGGGTATCAGCGCTGACTATGAGGAGGGAAGTCACTGGAGGAAGCAGGAGGAGCGCATGCGAGATAGTCTGGCGAAAAGAGAGGCCGAGGACGACGTCAAGACTGAGAGGGCCAAGGAAGCTCGGCGGTACAAAGAAGACGACTCCGAGTGAGTCTCTGTGGTCAGCAATTGCGCGAATGACAACAAAGCTCGAAAGCCTTTGTCGGAGGGGACCGTCGGTGGTAGGTGAGGGAAAAGCGATGCAAAGTACTGTCTCCCACCAAGGACGAAATGCTCCCTGGGCTGCCAGCTGGAAGCATTGCGGGACGACCAGGGAGGGGGTCGCAATGGCGTAATGGACAACACCGTTCATGGGTTAGCCTGAGGACGCAACGTTGATGTCTGACAGGCTACTGACGTCCCTAGGCGCCACCTGACATGATCAGAGATCATTTTTGACCATAGAGATCTGCAACAGCGCCTCTGTTTGATTAGTGGCTTGCACGGAAATAGCCACTGAAAAGCAACGACACATCATCGATCATAGCGGCTGGAGGACTATACGCTCCTACCGAAAAACTTGCCGTTATCTCTGAGAGCTCAGAGCATGCCGACGAACAACAATGTCCTGCAAGCAAGCAATTCTCGAGAACTCTACTCTACGTCGCCGTTCAGTGAGACCATACGCCCGCCAGACTCTTCTTTGCTATACTATATGTTCTTGCATCCGTCGGTCTACCCACTGAATACCGTCTTCTACAACCTATTGCAGGAACAAATAAGAGCCGGCGTCGGATGCCTCCTTCAGTCTATTTCAAGCGGAGTGATGTGCGCCCAGGATGAGCGAGAGTTGGGGAACTGATCCTAGTGCGCCTACTCTCACTACCACACCCTCATAAATGCGAACCATTCCATCAACGGCTGCCACTTGACCGGTGAACCTCCGCATCTTCGCCAGGCAATTCCGACGATAGTGTCGTGTAGCGAGCTGGAGAGCCCTTTCTACCTTTTTTTCGCTGCTTTGAAGATGAAATTCCACACACACGCAATCAATTGCAACTGATTCTTGACAGCTTGCAGCACCAAGTTCCAAGAGCCATGTTCGTGTCCTGCGGCACATTTCCAGACAATTGACATGCGCTGCGCGGGCCAGAGGCCAGACGTTGTCAGACCCATGTCAGGCCGCGTGCAAGTTTCCAGAAGTGTCATTCGCCAGCACTAACACGCCAGCCAAGCCCAAGTTGGGACTGGCACGACTGGGTGCACATCTCGGCAGCGGAACTCTTCACTGACACAAAACGACTGGGCTCCTCCACATGCTTCTTCCGCTGCAAATGCAGGCGTCACAGCCTTTGAAATTCCTTGGGACATCCGTAGCGCACACCAAGAACCACGAGCAATAGCCGGCCCCCTCATTGGTCAGAATTCCTCGCGATACCATTCGATTGGTACATCGCGGGACTGGGTATATTACCAGACAGTACGCCGCATTTTCCGCATTTCGACTGTTTGCAAAACGCGTGCATCACCATCGCACGTTGCGTGCCCTCGAATGCTGCCATGGTACGACCGGTGGCCGTGGTCCGCGAAACATGGAGTCTCTACACGCCGCTCGAGCGGCGCAACATCGCCATATACATCGCCGGCATCATGATGTATAAATTCGGCTTGGAAGCATTCAACGGATCTGTCATTGCACTGGCGACAAATCGATACGAGGAGCTTAAAAAGGCCGGCGTCTCTATCACGTTCCAGCGGGTCGGCCTTTTGACTGGACTCAACCAGGCTTTCCAGTGCGTGGGATCGATCCTTATTGCGCCGCTTATCAGGAGATATCGGACGAAGAATGTGCTGGCTACTGCGGTCCTTATATTCGCATTTATGAGCAGTATTTTGCTGATTCTGGACGCGGCAACTGGAGGCAAATTCAGGCCTCGGAAGCATCCGCATAACGATTTCAGCTACTATGGTGATTACAACACGGATGGTATGATACCTATCTGTAAGTCTTGCTCTCTTAGTTCGTCTTGCAAGGCAGTTGAAAGCCTGGATTGAGAATGGCCATCCGCGTTCAATGCTCACAAGGCTAATTTTGATCAGTCTGTGTCTGCGGTGTGGTATATGGTATGGTAGAACTCATCAGGAGAGTCATACCACGAGATCTTGTGGGTGGCAACGTCCAAAAGCTTCGTCGGATGGATGCTCTTGTTCACATTTTCTATGAGATATCTGGCACAGCAGGCGCTTTCACCACTGCCCTGGCACTCATTCCGCACTTCGGTAACAACTTCTCGTTCCTGATAACACCAATCTTCTTCGCTGCGGCCGCCATCCTGTGGTGGTTCGTTCAAGACGATACAGAGCGAGATGCGCATGCACTCGTACTGGAGAGTCAACCCACCTACATCAGGGCAGTCATAGGCGGCTTCTACCTCTTTTTCGAGTCGTGCTGGACGGGAGGAAAGATCATCTTCACTCACCGCAAGTTTATCTGGCTGCTGCCCGGATACGCCGTCGCTCTGTTCGGACATCGATACCTCGAAAACGCCATCGCGCCTGCCATCGCTCTCCGATATCTGGGCAACTCTGCTTGGGCACAGATAATGGTGGGAGGCTCGAACTTTGGCGAACTACTAGGCGCACTCTTCGTCTTCATGTTCACAAACTTGGTCAATACGCCGATGCCATGGCTACGACTCGATGCGCTCGCACTGCTCATCGTATGGTATCTGCCTTTTTGGCATCCTCCCCGGCATGACGTTGCTCAAGCCTGGCTCGTGGCAGCGACCCTCATGCCCATCAGCTTCGGTTGGGCTGCAGGTGATGTGTCCCTCGCAGCGTACATCCAAGCCTCCCTTGCGCGCATTGAATCGAAGACGGAGAATGTCTCAGCTCTCGGGGCCGTCATGGCCTTCCTTTACAGCACTTACATCGTCACCTATGCAATTGCATCTGCAACTCTCGGGACGTACATCGATCGCGTCTCCGACAGGACGAACGAACACATACAGCCGGCGATCCTCAACGTGGCTGGCGTGCAATTTACAATCATCAGTGTGCTGGTCATGACGGCGACTTTCGTGCCCAAGGGGGCCTTCTCTTTGAACCCTAAAATGATCAGCGAGGAGCCGTTGGATACGGATCTCGACGACGAGGATCTGGAGTATGTGCCTGGTGTTCAGGTCCGGGGAAAACGGAGTCATGAGAGCCATGAGATGGTTAGCAGGGCGAATAGCTCTCAGTAACTTTTGTCCTTTCTTTTGCTGCGATTTAGCGATGTCATATTTACATATAATCTAAAAGAGTTACATCTAGCTATCTGAACAACTGCTTCTATTTGAACTATCGTCCTTTGCCTGTAAACGTGCTTTAATGCTGAGTGAGTGAAGCGCCTTCAAAGACGTTTCACAACATACGAAAACGCTCATATTTTGTCAACCCTCCGGACGCACTGAGAAGAAACGAGCGCGCGATCTCATAGCTCCTCTCTGATACGAGCATACAAGCACCATGATGGATGATATGTACGTAATCCGGTTAGTTATGCTATGCTCACCTTCACGCGATGTGTTTTACAATATCTTGCCGAGCCTACAAGGTCGTATCCTCATCCCACACGTGCGGAGCTTGCTGGTGCTTATTGCTTCTCCCTTGATTCATAGTATAACTACCGTGGTTGTTGTTACAGGCAATCTACCCTGAAACAGAAGGTGCCGTCCGCTGAGATTCCGGCAAGGGCGACTTTGGACGTAGGCTCTAGCCTGCAGACGCCCTACTGCCAATCTGATGGCTAGAACGCCGCCTGTTGATCTTCTCTTGTCGACTCCTCGAACGCCGTGGCAAATAGCATGCTAGATGCCGAACGCTCGACTAGGGGGTAGCGCCACAGGCGGAACGAGGCCAAGAGAACGTGGACGGATACTCCTCTCCGAATGGTCAGGTGCGCAAGGCATCCGACCATTCTTTCGAAGCCGCCAAGACAAAGCTTCGATGCGTATCCCACCAGCCGTCTTGCTTTTAACGGAGCGCCGGACAGCCATGTGTTGTTCTGGATCGCGCGTTGACGCCTCTCGAGACCGCAGTATACTGAACCCACGAATGAGGGCAACTGCAGCCAACCGACGGCTCACGACTCTGACTTCCGCTGCCGCCGCAACCTTGGAACACGCCGCGCATGCACAACCAACGCAGCTTCCTTTGATGAGCCCTGGGCGCACTTTGTTGTTGTAGATCTGTGGGCACTCACCTCAACATTCGCAGCTGGTGCATCCCCAGGCCCGAGCAGGCCGTATTGCCTGCGACACATCAGTGCCGCTGTTTGGAGGTTGCGAGAGCCCAATGAACCATGCACCCATATTCCCAGCAACCACCGTCAGATAATGATAGAGGTGAAAGCGGACACCGAGGACCGCTGTCACGAACATGGCCACAACTGTTCAAAAAGAGAAGGAGATATAGCCCGGTCCGAGAGAGCGCTCAGCAACAAGCCCAGCAACAGCAGCAAACACAACAAGCACAAACCCAAGTGCAGCAATCCTATCTACCAGCACAACCACTCCAGCTACCCATACACCCTATACAGCCACTCAAATCTCCATCAATTGCGACACAGTCCATAGCGTCGCCCGTATCGTCCCTACGATCGCCGTCCCTTGTTGCAGACACTGCGAGTACCATTTCCTCAATATCTCAGGCCTCGACGCAACCGCCCAAGAAAGTCCCCATCGCCCGGAGAAAGAGCAGCATTGCTCCAGCCGGCAGCAATGGTGAGTTCAATTCCATTGCATGGTTCTTCATGTCAACAAAGTCCTTTGACGTCCCAATATAGCAGCAAACAACACATGCTTACATGTCACAGGAGCAGGGGGTGTTACAACACCGCAAGCTGACCTCTTGGCATCAAAGTCCAACTATGAATTAATATCATCTGGCGAGCATCTGGAGATGGGCTTGCACTTCAGCACCGCCATGGCCACGGGCGTAATGATAAAACGCGCCACGCATCGCGCAGCTGAGCAAGCGCGACGTGATCGCATGAAGACCGCCATGGTGGACTTAGCGGAGTTTCTGTTAGACGGCGAGGTCACATTCGGTAGCGGAACTACATGTTTCGTTGTCATGCGCGGCGACGGCGGCAAAGACGGCAGCGAGCCCAGCGAGAAGGACGGCAAGAAAGCCGTTGCTGGCGAGAAGAGAACAGTGAATAAGGCGCGGCTAATCGAGATGGCGCTGGAGAAGATGAAGGCGCAAGAAACAGAGATCGAGATGCTGCGGCGAGAACTGGAAGATCTGAAAACAACCCCGGATCAAATGGACGTGACTGAGTAAAAGAGCAAGGAATGTTTTTGTGTTAATTTGTGCTTGGGAAGTCTTAGCATCTGCATGATATCCGAATCTACAAGGCGTTCTTGGCAGGAAAGGCATTAGGGCAGCATGGAATTCTTCTATTCGCCGAAGCATGGCAGGTTTAATCCAGGGTATCAATAGAGCAGGCTATATGAGCCTTTTCAACTCATGTCCTTACGAGCATGAAGTCGGGCATGTAAGGACGATCGACAGGCCATCCTTGAAGGGCGAAACGGTGCCGCAGCCGTTACGGCCCAATTCGTTCTGTTTTAGTTCGTGGTGCTCCGCGGTGGTGGGAGGTGATTGTTTTCTGGAAGCCGACGATCTGTGCAGCTTAAAACGCCACATTTTTGTCTAGTGGGGGTGTAGTCGGGTTGCGTCACCGCAGGATGATAGCGCTTGAGGAGGATGAATGAGTGAGCTGATAGCAAAGGGCTGAGCTAGAGAGAGAAGAACATCAAGATGTAAGGGCTCCCCTCACATGCGTCCCAGCTCATTTATATGTTAGTCACTTTTCTCATGGTGCACCTTTTGAAAATTTCCGAGGTTTCACTCATCTAGGCGAACGAGCAAACGGAAATACGGGATAATCTAAGTCACTCTCCGCCATTAGCGCGCTACTACAATCGATTGCCCCTCTTTCTCTCCCCCTTCAGTCTCACTCACTCTCACTCACTCCGCGATCAACCCCACTGAAGTTCGAAAAAGAACTCAAGCGCGCACCCGCCATGGCCGACGTGTCCTCAGCTACGGACTTTCACGCTCTACCGGCCGAGCTGAAGGTCAATGTCTTCGCTTTCATTCGTACCAAAGCCGACAAGAAGTTGACGTGTCTTGTTAGCAAGGAATGGAGGGCCTTAATGGCACCTATGTTATGGGAGTCTTCCGATTCAAGGTTTATGCCAACGCATGAGGGATTGAACACGCTACTATGACCAGGCTCCGGAATCCTTCCCTACGTTCGGTGTTTACACGTACGGCCACCAGCACATAAGACCATGGACATATCCTGCGACCCAATTGCGGAGACGACACTAAGACTGATTATATCCGCTCTACCGAGGAACGTACTCACGGATTTCGTGGCCTTTCCGATGCTACCTTCGTCCTTCCTTGTGCATTTCCTACAAAACCAGCAGCAGCTGAAGAACTTACATGGCAGGTGGGATGTTCCAGACTCTTGCAAGCCGCACGAGATAGTCTCAATCGCTCAGGCATCCTGGCTCTCTTATTGTACACGTCACCTCAACTACCTGACGTTGTTTGTGGAACCCAATCGTTATCGACTTGACGAAGACTGCCGAGTCTTCCTCAAAGAAGCTAGATCTTTGCACACACTCGACCGCCGGGGCCTCAAAGGACTTCAACTCCTTGAGCCGGCGACTAAATGTTTACCCACTCCCGAGTCGCTCACTGGCGGAATAAGCAGTCTCTCGAAACTCGACAACCTCCTTCTCACCAACTTCGATATGACTCCGACCCCCAAGACCATCTTCAATATTGTGGAGTTTTCGGTTCTCAAAGTCTTGAACATCACACGTTGTAAGCATGCGGCGCTTTTTATAGACGCTGTGGCTACCTGTTACTCGCAAAAGCCCTGCGTATTATCTCGGCTCGATGTCAAACTACGTACGCAAGTCAGTCCCTCTGATGACATAGCGGTACAAGCGCTCGAGCGCCTGGTGGGCTGCGTTCCATCACTCAGTGTGCTTCATCTAGATCCGGGCAGGGACAAGCTTGTCGATGCTACATGTCTTGTTCGACATGGCCAACGCCTGAGGAATCTTTGGCCAGGGAATGCACGCAGTACTGCAAAGCCATATTTGAGCTATCAGCCTCTGCAATTACTATTGCAGGCCTGTGCAGGCTTGCATCAGCTTGCTATCAGCTTATGCGAAATCGATCTGGGACCTATCGGGCGTGTGGGCGCAGACTTTTCCCTGGGTACTGATGTCTCTCTACCGCAGACAGAACTGGAAGCGATGCTGGTGCGTACCACACTGCGTCTTCATCGCTCGTGATCAATACTGACTTTGGACTAGGACGTTATAGCGAATTCAACTGAACTCCACACCCTGCGTGTCTTGTCTCTACCCACCATCAACTACGGTACCACACCCGATCCAGACTTCTTCCCTGGCTGCGAAGCAATCGACGAGTCGCATGTCTTCACCACACAGGTTTCTATGCAGAAACTAGCAACGCAAGTCACGCGATACTTGGCGCAGCGCGGTTCGAAGCTCAAGGTCGTAGCTTTCTCAACATACATGCGAGCCGACAAGCGACCACCCCAGGACGGGAACGGCCACCGTTGGCCAGACTACTACTATTTGCGGGGCCGCAGCATCGATGTAAGGGGAATTGAGCGTGTGACTGCATTGCCATTGGAACAGCCTTGGCTCGAAATGCGGGAATCTTCGATCCTCTACGACTATTGAGTGTCCACTTCGACCACGACCACAGAATCGACTCCGTCCCCACTTCCGAGACGTAGCACCGCCGCGTCACTTCACCAGACAACGGCTTGTGTATCTTTACATCAAGATCCTAACGCCACTCGAGCTTCCCAAACACTTTCGAAGATAAACTAGCCCTCGCCAAACCAGCCCTCCTCCGACAGCGCGTCATTTCGTTATAAAATCGCGTAGTCCACATATTACCTGGTCAGCGGTGCGGCTCGGCCGGAGCAAAAAGAAGCTTACTGTGTATGAAGATCAATTTTGCGTCGTTGCGCGGGAGCAATGGACGTTTGTTGTTGGTACCACGTGGAACTTCGTGGAATTCGCAGAGATCAGCCTGCGGACTGGTGGGTGGAGTATGTGGGAGACGCAGGCAATTGTTAGTTTTCGGGAACGGAAGAGCAATGAATGGTCTCGGGGACTCAATCGGTTTCTTCGTTGCGATTGATGGAGGAGGACCTTTGTGGTGGCTAGCATAGCGGTCATATGAGCAGAATGATGAGTATGTAGAGCATGGATCTGTAAGAAAGAGTCATGCTTGAGAAGATATTGGTCTGAGGAGCAGCATGAGTAGAAAAGAGCAATCAAGTACTCTGTGTTCTGTGGTGACATCGCAGTCCTCGACAAAGACCCCTTGTGTCACAAAGAATGCATGTGACAACAGCTCACCAAAAAAACCCAGAACCACGGTTCATTCACCCCAATCACCTCCATCACTCCAACCCAAAAGACAACTCCACTTCACTCCCATAATCCCTTGCAAAATCCTCCAATACCTTCTTCCTCCGTTGCGCCATCTCCCTCCCACTCCCCGTCTTCATCATGCCCGCAAGCTTATACAGCTTCTCCTCGAAATGATCGATCGCCCGCCCCATCGGCTGGTCAGGACACTTCGCCGCACCGTACGAGAAACACCGCGCTACACCGACTGCTCCAATGGCATCTAGTCTATCGGCGTCCTGGACGATCGCTAGCTCGGGATACTGCTTCAGCGTGTCTAGCACGCCTTGAGGGTTCCGAACTTCATGCGTGTAGCTGACGTGCTTGACGACTGCTTGGACGCGCTGTGAGAGGTCCTCGTTTGCGCCGCGGTCAATTAGGATGGCGGAGATCTGGTTTTCTACGTCTTCGCCCGGCTGTGCGTATTTGCGGTCTCCGACGTCGTGGAGCAGCGCGGCGAGGAAGAGGGCGGTGGTGTCGTATGTTACGGATGGATTTGCTTTGAGCTCTGCTTCAAGGATGCGATTCGCGTTTGAGACGACACGTAGGATGTGTTGATAGTCGTGGGAGTTGTCGTGGCCGGGTTGGGACATGTAGGCGTGGACATAGGTGGCGGTGGACGTGAAGAGGGGCTTGTATTGGGAGTCGATCGGGAGGTTGGGAATGGGGATGGATGTGTTGGTTGCCATTGTGATGTGGGCGGTGAAGATGCAGTGATGTTTGAAATGGAGTTGAGACTTGTGAAGAGAAAATGGGAGGAGAGGAGTTATGGTATGCGAGACAAGAAAAGATAGTTGCGACTAGTCTGTGCTTGTGCTTGGTAATACGAGAGCGCTGAAGGTAGACAATCGTCGGACGACGCCGAAGGGTGGCTCAAAGCGGAATATAGACGCGCTTTTTTGTGACGCGGTGTCACATGTTCAGGAAGCCTTTCCATTTGGAGAGACAATGCCGCCCTTTTGGGCGATTTTGATGGTGATAACAGCTGCAAGCATGCCGATGATCAGACCTCTCATATCATTGTAGCTGGTGCCTAAGGATGTATGCAATATCCAGTGTAAAGAAGGGCGACAGTGGTGCACGTGTATCGCTGAAACGAAGGCCGACGTGAGGTGAACCATCAGTCACGGATTAACGTGTATGTGATTGGAGACACTGTATTTTTCTGATACTCTCGCTTCAGACAACAAGAAGCGACTGCGAAGATGGTGTGCCTGTGATTCAGACTGTCTGGGGAAGATATCTGAAGATGCAGGGTGTCAATTTGGACCTCGGCAGCGGGCGACTGCCATGACTTCACTCCTGTCCCTCATCGCGCCACGCGCCAGCCTCCTGTCCTGCGACGACACCACCACCATCGGCGCAATCCACGAAAATTGACCCCATCGCCTGGGGCGCCGCACACAATGTACAAGCAAGCGACACAGCGGACGACAGAGGTGTTGTCTATGCCGCGCGAGTGGCTGGGCATGTACTCCGATTTCATCACCAAGAACAGCAGCGCAGTATCGCAGATCGAGTCGGCGCTACGGTCGCTGACATACATCATTCCTGGTGCGCATACATGATCAGTACTACACGCGACAGTGATACTGACAAGATACAGGACGCTTCAGAGAATCCGAGATCGCGTCCGAGTCACGTACGTAATGCGCCGGCTGTCGCGCAGATGCATCGGCTAACAGCAACACAGTACACAGTGGCGTACAACTCCTCGCTTTATATCATGATTCCCTCCTCGCGAAAGCAATGGCGCAAATGCCAGGCGCAAAACGGCAACCAGTGACCCCACATCATCGCTACACCAAGTTCTGGACACAGAAGTCGCCCACATACAAGCGCATCGCCCTGATACTTCAGATGATCCAGTACACCGAGCTACTCTGGGAGATGGCAGCGAAGCGGAAAGGCGAGAAGGTGCGGTGGCGCGTCGTGGTGCTGCTGGAAGTCGTGAAGGCTGTTTGTCGATTGCTGCTCTTGCGATTGACGAATTCGAGGCCACTACTATCGCCTCCTCTTCCTCAAAGAGAGATTGATCCAAGCTCCCTGGAGAACTCGTCGGCGTCGAATGATGGGATGGATACCCCGCCAAGCGAGAGCTCAGTGGAAGCGGAGAACTGGACCATGCCCAGGACAGGACTGTCCATGCCGAGCTTACCAGACTCGTCCGACATATCGAATTATCTACTATCGAAGGTTCTCACTGCAGACGACATCAAGCCGCCGAAAGCACTGCTCCATCGCGTCAATGGAAAGGGCGAATTGGCCGAAGTGATGTACATCTTGCGACCAGTCGCGTATGCCCTTGCCATGCAACACTTCAGTGGTGACAGGAAGAGCTGGCGACCTTGGTTGATTGGTGTGAGTCTCGAATATGGCGCACGACAACTAGCGAAGAAGGATTTCCAGGAGCGGCTAGCAGGTGGACTGCGAGGATTGACTGGGCTGGAGAGAGAAGAGCTGAAGAAGCGGGGCTGGGCGCTGGGCTGGTGGATGATGCGAGGAGCCTTCTACGAGAACGTCACAAAGTGAGTTTACCCGAAATAACTTTGGAGCAGCTACTAACAAATAGCAGGTCCTGGATACACGGATTGACTGGCAAGCTCAAGGGCAAGCCGCTTCTTGACATGGTTGGTGGGGTCATCGAGGACTACGAGTTCCTCTGGGACCAGTATTACTTCCCAACAGCGACCTTGTGATGTTTTCTCCCTGTTTGAACGGATTGTACGATTATGGGGACATGTAAAGTGTCCGATTGTCACTTCCTTCTGTATTTAGGCATTGCTGGCGTGTTCCTTTGACCTGATCGTTCTGTCTGTTGTGTTATGTATATCCTACCTTCTCTAGATACCACAATTTTGAATTAGTCTGAACTCAAAGCATCGAGCCTCCGAAATAAAACAGTCCTTACATTGTGCCAATTCTGCGAGAGACATACCAAGTGAAATGGCTTGGTCGTCGACTCGTGGGTGCTCTCACTGCCGCACCACTAGCGCGCCTGGAGCTCGGACGCAATTGTCAGTTCCGACAGCTTCGATGACCATCGCAGAGCCGCATCAAAAACATCAACAGCAACCGCCCTCCACCCTGTACACACACCTCATCAACGCTTACGAACTACCTTCACCCAAATCTGGACATACTGAGCGCGCAACTCCAAGATGCCCGCCACCACAGCAGAGACGCTGTCTCTGGTGACCCGCAACGTCTCGGTTGCGCCCCTCGTGCTCCTCTCCGCAGCAGATCACTACGGTCGCCAAGCCAAGGGAACAAGAAAACGTGTAGTCGGTGTGCTCCTGGGACAGAACGATGGCAAGAACGTGCGCGTGTCAAACAGCTTCGCGGGTGCGTAGACGTGCCGCTGTCATTTTGCCGCCATGTCGGCAAGTACCACAACACATAGCTTACACCCCACAGTGCCCTTCGAAGAGGACGAGAAAGACCCCTCAGTATGGTTTCTGGACCACAACTACGTCGAGTCCATGAACGACATGTTCAAGAAGGTCAACGCGCGGGAGAAGCTCATCGGGTGGTATCACACAGGCCCCAAGCTGCGGGCGTCGGATCTCGAGGTCAACGAGCTGTTCAAGCGGTACACACCGAACCCACTTCTGGTCATCATAGACGTGCAGCCGAAGGAGGTTGGCGTGCCCACAGATGCCTACTTCGCCGTGGAGGAGATCAAGGACGACGGCACAACCACATCCAAGACCTTCGTACACACACCGTCGATAATCGAGGCTGAAGAAGCCGAGGAGATTGGTGTCGAGCACCTTCTCCGTGACATTCGCGACGTCGCCGTCGGCACCCTCTCCACACGCATCACCTCACAACTGCAGTCGCTGCAAGGTCTGCATCTGCGGTTACGGGATATCGGACAGTACCTGCAAAAGGTGCTCGATGAGGACCTGCCCGTCAACCACGCCATCCTCGGCAACCTCCAAGACGTCTTCAACCTGCTCCCGAACCTCTCGACACCCAAGGCCGCACCTGTAGGAGGCGCAACGAACGGCGTTGGCGCTGCAGCAGGTGCCGCAGGAGCCATCGACAACGGCGAGCTTGCGCGAGCAATGAGCATCAAGACGAACGATCAGCTCATGGCCATCTACCTGTCGAGTTTGATCCGCGCCATCACTGCGTTCCACGATCTGATCGAGAACAAGATCAAGAACAAGCAACAGGCGGAAGACAAGGAGGCTGATAAAGAGGAAGGCAAGGATGGGGACAAGGACAAGAAGGATAAAAAGGCAGAAGCCAACGGGGAGACCAAGGATGCTGAGAAGGGCAAAGAAAAGGGTAAGGAGGGCGAGAAGAAGAAGGGCTGAGCGAGGACGAATCCGTAGGCTGTGAAAGCAGGTCCACCTCGAGCGACGCGAGATTGTGGCATATTGCGTTGGATCTCGAGAAGAGGTTCGACAGCTTGCTTCCACACGGCCCAAGCATGCACGATATGACAGCATGATCACATTTGACACGAATAAGAGCATGAACTCAAAATTTGAAATGCGGCCAGTGACCTTCGCATTGTGATTCTCTCTGTATTCGCCTTCAAGCCGTGCTGCTCCGGCTGGGTATCCTATGCGCAGCAACTCCTATATCCTCCCTCCTCTCGCCGTACATTCCTCCTCCATCTCCCACAAACATTCATCCGGTCCTCATGAATCCCCCCATCCAGCAGCCCACCCCGCCGCCTCTTCCACGCCCACCACTCTTTCAGTCACATACCCCCCAAACAACCCCTTACATTTCTCCACCAGCACACAAGCCAGCAAGTGCTTGCACACCGGCGGCATACCGCTTCCAAGACTCACGCCGCCGAAGTTATCCTCGTCACCTCGCATCTCATCATGTTGTGCATCGTGATCGGCATAGTTGCTTGGGTACGCTGCGAATGCGAAAGCAGGACATGTGCAGTTCCACGCGAGTAAGCGCACTTCGTAGGACTGCGTGGTGTCGTAGGAGGTCGAGTAGCGCGATGAGCGCTGTTGTTGGGCGGAGCGGACGTAGAAGATTGTATTGTGCGGGTTGCGAGATAGTTCTGGCTTTGGGCTTGGGTTTATGGGAGAGTCCAGCATGGGCGTGTCTCTGTTGGCGCTGGTGGATAGTTCGGTTCGCTCATTCATCCTGTGTACTGCCGCGCCGCCTCCTCGTCGCTGTATCCCATCCACGCCATCATCAACAACAAATCTCGTCACAAGCCCCCGATCCAACAAATCCAGCGCAGGAAGATACTCATTCGGATACAAAACCTGCAGCGACAGCAGCTTTTTCTTCGTCGCGTCGTCCACAGCGCCCAGCGGATTCCCGTCTGCAGTACCGCTATTTTCTGCCGCAGAGGGAAGGGAGCCGAGCAGCTGCGTCACGAAGCAGCGAGGGGACATGGTGAGGGCATGGTTTTTTTTTTTGGTGCGGATGACGTGTTAAGGTGGTTGACAGGTTGATTTAAGGTTCGTTGGAGACGGGTGTGGGGTGTAGCGTGGACGCTTGGGGCATGGAGGGCACGTGGGATGGGAGAGCGCGGATCGCGTTGAGCTTGGACTTGATTGACTGCTCGAACATCAAGGTGAAGTGGGGAAGTGAAGATTGAATGATGTGGTTTGTATTGGGGTCAAGGATACGAGTGAAGGGTCGCTTGAATGGAACCCCGTACCGTGATGTGTGATGTGCTCTTGTTTGCTGCGTACGTCCAGCTTCTCAGCGATTCATGGACACTGACGACTACCACAGTATGCTCAAGGAAACGCGAAGTAGTGACCATCATTGCGTCTCATTCACGCATTTCAACGAGAACTAGATGAGCTTCAATCAGGAAGGGGAACAAGTATTACAAATGAAGAGTTGTTCGTGTGAAAACTGCTCTCGCCATGATTCGGACGAGCGTACGCACGAACCAGTCCAAGTGATCCACCGAGCAAGCGTCATATCGATTGCGAACCCGTGCCTAGCAATCAATTGGAGCTACATGCAGCTCACTCAAATGTATGACTGTGCTGCCTGACGAGTGCCGTTTGTCTGAGCTTGGCAACTAGACCGGAACGCTTGTGGTGACACAGAAAGGACTTGGATCTATTGATTGCTTGTAATGACGCCATAGAGAAAGTGGAAGTGACAGGACAACGCCTCACATTGCTTCTGTTTGAGCCCGAACAAGATGCTGCAGCGGGCTTCGGGAGCGTGGTATCTGCAGGGTCAGTCCAGGGCAGCATGCGACAGGGTCATCTGCCAGCATTGGCCTATCGGGCTGACGTCCTCAGCTGCAGCCTGGCATGCGCAGATCGCGGCTACGTGGATGGCACACATGGTTGAAGGTTCGAGTTGTCGATCTCTTAAAGCCGTCGAATTCGCGCTCTCTGTATGCGCCTGCATGGATGTCAATCGTGTGAGCTTACATGTCGGGGGCTGCTGCTCGCGAGGAAAGCCCAGACTCCCAAGCGGTAAATGGCGGCTGTACGCGATGAGCTCGAGGCGGCACAAGCGCTGAGCACACAATCTCATGGGTTGCTATTCCGAGACGAAGGTGTGTTGAGGGGTAAGGGTCAGCCCCTCCCCCACAAGACGATAAGATAAGGACGGCGCCAGGGAATAGATGGGATGGATGACCTCTGATGGCAGCGAGATGGTGTATGGCCAATTCGTCTCGTGAGCAACTGTTGGGCATGCGTGAACCGCCCCAATCGCAGTGTTCGTCACGCTGCGACAACTCTGTCCAGCTGAGGCTTCCTAGTGGGCATGTGAAAGTGCCAACTCGCCCACGCATGCACACCAAGTGGCACTTAGCACGCAGGGGCAGCAGGCGATGTGGGCGAATGGGCCTTGTACCGCTGCAAGACATACCCTGAACCTTCTAGCCGGCGTCAGTCGCGGCGGTGGCGTTGACCATGGCCGGAAAGGATAGGCTGTGTCACCAGGACCACACCACTCATTCGTGTTGGTAGAGGGCTGCCATGGGGTGACCTTCAGAATAGCAATTCAGCAATTGATCTGTCTGAGTGAGAGGGGTCCAAGCAGGCAGATAGGCCACTATGTGCCTCATGATGGGGCGACGCCTCTGGGCGCCTGTGGCACAATCTGACAGATCGAACGAAGACGTGAAAACATCATCTTCGCTTTGAGGGCGGTCATCCTGCACGCCAGTACGAACAATGCCTGACGGACTGGGAATGGCATGACGGAAGCGGTGACGCCCACCGGAAGTTGGGGAGAGAGAGTCTGAGGACTGTAGGCTACCGATGCGATTCGGCCGCACTGTTACACGCAGAGGATCGCTTGCGGAAAGCGAACGCCCTCCGCATCGTACTGGCCAGAACATTTACAGCTATCGCGCCTATGCGCTGCCGTGTTGCGTGGTGGCATGCTGTCGATTTGATGCATCGAGTTGATGCCGCGGATCGGGCACCATAGTGCGCCGGTCGCCCCTTTCCCGAAGCAGGAAGAAGCGTTCCAGCGCTCGCCCAACGGTGACTCTGACAACTCGCCGCCTCCTCCAGGCATCATCACGTCGCCTGGGTTGCCCACGGCCGGGAACGAGGCCAGCTTACGAATCCGGTTTGGTGGCCACCAGGAAGTGAATGGAATGGTAACGAAAAGGAAGCCTTCCTACATTGGCCAATTGGGGCGAGAGTAATCATTGCGGCGACGCAGCACCTGAGCGCCTACCACACCCTCTTTGTCTTGGTAGGTCTCATCAAAGGACAGTCATGTGGCTGCCTACTGAAACTGCTGCGGACTTGTTGTCAGGCGGTGCAATTTATAAGTCCACCCTCCACCCCGTAGGACGGTGATTTTGGCCATTTTGCATACTCCAATTCGTCCTACCACCTATCTCCGTCGACGGTGTACGAAGGTGCTCGTATGTATTGAGTCGACGACTTTCGCGTTTAGTGTGTCCTGAAGGTTGACACAATAAAAACGAGCACCCTCGTAAGCAACTGGTGTGGATTCTCTCGCGTTCCACGGCTCATCTGCATCTTTGGTCACCGACCATAAATCCCCAAACTCCGCCACCGGTACCAACTAGGCTACCACAAACAGTCATATCTCTACCACGGGTCTCCGCCGCACTTCAGCCCACCAAGTCAATACGGGCATATAATTACTGCATTCCTCCATCCCTCCATCGTTTTCCGCGTTACCACCGACAAACTTCGCATCCGACGCACCATGGCAAACTCGCCCCAACCAACACCTCCCCAGAGCAATCGCCTCACGGTCTCCTCACTCCTCTCGCCGCCTGAAATGGAACGCTCAGAATCGTTTGGCTCTTCGACTGCGCCAGCGTTCGGGCCTGCTGTCCATTCCAGCAGCTTCAATTCACAGCCGTCCAAGGACTCCGTCTTCGATTTCCAGATCATGGCGCACCCCGACAGTCTGCCCACCGGTGCTGCATACGCCTCTCCGCCAATTTCGCCGTACGATACACAATCACAGAAGGAGAACATGGAATGTGTCGACGAGCAGCACATGCGGGACCCGCAATTGTTCGCGTCAAGCATGCGCGCACCGTTCATTGCGCCTGATGAGCCACTGTTTCCACAGTCTTCGCAGGAGTCAACCGAGCCTGCCTCGCAGGATGTCATTGCTGAGCACATGAAGTCACCTAAGTACGCTTCTCTGGAGAGCAAGCCATCGCGCGCGGACTACGAACTCGCCGTCTCCCTTCAATCGACTGTGTACGAACAGTACAACAAGAATCCCCGTGCCTGGTGGAAACAAGAGCGAGAATTCGACAATTACTATGGCCGACCGACTGGCGTACAGAAGCGGACGCCCCTGAAGAAGCTCGCACCTGCGCCTTCGTCGAAGCCTCGTCAGCAGAAGGTGGCTCTTCCACGACTTCCACCACGACCACCTCGTGCGCCCAAGGCAAAGCGCACGCCTCAAAGCCAGATTCTTGACTCATTCGACTCCTACCCTTCGTCAGCATCGCCCAGGCCTGCACGTCAGCCAAACAACCGCGAGGACTCTGACTACAACGCCCTACCCGACTTCTGTCCTCCACTCGACACTCTTCCCCAGAGCAACAGCAAGTCTCTCAAGGCTGATTGGAAGGGCCCATCGCTCGACATCAGCAATGATCCTGATCGGGGCATGCTGCACGAGGCTGAGTTCAATCTTGCCTCAACGCTGCGCCTCACCTGCGCACAGTACCTCTGCAGTAAGCGCCGCGTGTTCCAGGCTCGCATCGAGGCGCTCAAGATCGGCAAGGAGTTCCGCAAGACTGACGCCCAGCAAGCCTGCAAGATCGACGTCAACAAGGCCAGCAAGTTGTGGCAGTCGTTCGACAAGGTCGGATGGTTCAAGCCGGTCTACTTCCGCCAGCACCTCTGAGCGCATTGCGACGCATGCCTCTGGCCACAGTGGCCTCATTATTTCTTTGCATTGCATTTCAATGGGCTGGCATTGTGGTATTTCGTTCTCGGATTTCCGCATAGGTCAGGCTCATGTGCCGACCTCGGAGACGACGCCCGTCGTTTCCATCATTGTCTTATGATTCATGTGGCGTTTGTTTTGTACAGTCTGGCTTTCATGATTCGGCATTAGGAGACCAACCATGGACTCTGCCCTGGCGTTGTTGTATTTGAGACCGATTTCCTTTGTCGGCGGCATACGATACCCACAGCTCAATACGAATTGATGCTTCGCAGTTCTACAGACTTGCCGGCGCGCAGTCACGCTGTTATCGCTATTCAGTATTAGAATGACATCAACCACAATTCATAACTTACTGCTCCATGGTCTTCTGTCCGTCTGTGATGTGGCGATGTTGCGCACTGCTAGTTTCGTCCATTTATCTCCGAGGACCCTGAATATGTAGGTATCGAAGGGGCGGCGGGGCGGTGATGGGTGAGATTCGCGGCTTGGCTAACTTCAAACATTGGTCCGCCGCCTTCCTCAGCTTCCGTCAGCGAGCGACGACTGCGCTCCACCACCAACATTGCACCCGCGGAATCGCGCGGATCACACACAATGTCGCAACAGGCAGAGCCGGTGCAGCACACAGACTCGATATCCAGCCAGGACCCGCACCGCGACGAGAAGAAGAAGACGAAGAGCCGGAGACCGCCGAGTAAGCGCTGCGCCGGGCACAGTCGCGAGGTTGAGGGCAAATGGACAGTACTGACGTTTATTAGATACCGCATTTCGGCAGCAGCGATTGAAGGCATGGCAGTACGTGTGCACCAAAAAGGCGAAAGAAGGCATAGAGGCATGGCTGACAGCATTGCGACAGACCCATTCTCACCCCGAAGACGGTCCTGCCGCTCTTCTTCATCGTCGGCGTCATATTCGCGCCCATCGGCGGCCTACTCCTGTATGCTAGCGCCCAGGTCCAGGAGATGTCCATCAACTACACCAACTGCATCCGCGATGCCCCAGAGGTGGATGCCAACCTCAACGCCTCCAGTCCCGCCCAGCTCGTCAACGTTCCCGACGGCCGCTTCTCTTGGTCCTTCAAGAAGAGTCTCAATCCAAAGCCGAAGTGGGGCAGGTCGAATGAAGACTTCACGTGGCCCATATCGGGACACACAACCCCATCGGATGTCTGCATCTTGGAGTTCACCATCCCCAACGACATCAGCCCCCCGATTCTCTTCTACTACCGCCTCACCAACTTCTACCAGAATCACCGTCGCTATGTCAAGTCCGTTGACATTGATCAGCTCAAGGGAGTTGCAAAGAGCAAGTCCGACATCAACTCGGGTGACTGCGAGCCCTTGAAGTTGGATCCGGTCACCGGGCGACCCTACTATCCCTGTGGCTTGATTGCAAACTCCATGTTCAACGACACCTTTGGCAATTTCACCTATCTCAGTGCAAACAACGATGAAGCAAGCTCCTACAACTTTTCCACCGAAGGAACATCATGGGCGCACGAGGGCGATCTATATGGGAAGACCAAATACAACGTGGAAGATGTGGCCGTACCACCATTCTGGGTCAAGCAGTGGCCCGACGGCAAATACACACATCTGCCAGATTTGCACACCTGGGAGCAGTTCCAGGTCTGGATGAGGACCGCTGGCTTGCCCACCTTCAGCAAGCTAGCACAGAAGAATGACAACACAGTTCTGAAAGAGGGCACTTACCGATTGAAGATCTACGACAGTATGTTGTGTTCCACTGGCGATGGTTCACCTTGTCTAACGATAGTGCAGACTTCCCAGTTCATACTTACAGCGGTGACAAGTCAATCCTCATCTCGACGCGCACTGTCATGGGTGGCAAGAACCCATTCCTTGGCATTGCCTACCTCGTTGTTGGCGGCATTTGCATCTTACTTGGAACTGTGTTCCTTGCCACTCATCTCATCAAACCAAGGTCAGTCACCAACGTCACTAACAGAAACAACTCAGGGGCTGACAAAGCTTACAGAAAACTTGGCGATCATACCTACCTGACCTGGAACAATGATCAGCCTAGTACGGCGACCACTACAGGCCGGGCTGGTGGCGCGTGAGCCATCAGATATACTCACTTTGTTAACTAGTGCGCCAATTTATTTCCTGTTCATCGTCACCGTCAGCCTGAATCGGTCGTAGCCTGGGCCCGCATTGTATATGTATCCATGGGGCGTTGGTCTGGAGTCAAGGTGTCTGGGAAAGAGAGTCGATTGAGGTCATATGTCCTTCTTCAATGCTATCATTATCGTTCGACAAGCGCATTACCCATGCTGCACTAATTCAACACAAATGGTCTCACTGATGGATGCTACCTCAGACAGATTTCATGTAGTCCGCTTCCGTCGGCCTGGAAGGGCTAGCAACACCAACGCCATGCCCATAGCGCAACTCGACGCGCTGAACAAAGCCTACAGCCCATACGACATCACGTTCAATCTCATCAATGCAACCTGGAACACCAACGACGCATGGGCCATAGGCGCCAAAGCCGACGACGACGCCATGAAGAAGACGTTGCGCCAGGGCACATACGACACGCTCAACCTGTACTTCCAAACCGACCTCGCGGGCGGCGTTCTCGGCCGCTGCACGCTCCCCTCATCCATCGCATCCAACAAAGCCGATCCCGCCACGTACTTCAACGACGGATGCAACGTAAACGCCAACACAATGCCCTCTGGCTCCATAGCCGGCTACAACTCCGGCATGACCGCCGTGCACGAGAAGAGCCACTGGATGGGTCTGCTGCACACGTTCGAAGGGTACAGTTGCGAGGGCCCTGGCGATTACATTGACGATCCGCCCGTGGAGAGCACGGCGACGGATGGGTGCCCGGTTGAGCCAAGGAAAAAGAGCTGTGCGAATCAGAAGGAGGGCGAGTGGGATCCGATTCATAATTAGATGGATTACAGTATTGATGCTTGTTATGAGGGGTTTTCGGCGAAGCAGGTTGAGCGGATGAGGAGTATGTGGGGGGTGTTTAGGAAGGGGAATTAGGGTTGGGGTGAGAAAGGAGGATATGGTCTGTTTGCTGTGTTTATTTCTGCTCTCTTGGCTTTTTCTTGTATTGCTAGGTTATGGGGGTTGGCTTCTGTTGTTCTGTTGCTATCTTTCTGCTTCGAAGTTGTTGTTGCAATGTTCGCTTCTGGGTTCTGGTTGCGAGTTGTACTTCTAGTTTACATTCGTTTTGTATATTTTGGTTATATGCATGTACATGGTTTTTGTCAAATTCAGCAAGAGTGTCCTGTTCAAATCACGTTCACCAATACTGCCGTGTAATCGCTGTGCAACTGAAATTGGACAATAAATTGCAACCTTGCTACACATCTCTCTAGCAGATGACAAGATTGTTTACCTTCTAGCTAACTAGCTAAAGTCGACAACCTCATGGTACCACAATTTCGTTGCTCAAGTTTCAGCACGCTCGCGTTGGGTACTACCTTCCAGACCCGACAGATATTGCTGAAGCCAGACTCACTGACTATGGATGCGTCTGTATGCGCCGGCATCAGTTGGCGTTCAGGGCGAAGGCTAGACCTGCTTCCACAAACCTCACGTAACACAACAATCGGGCTAGACTCCTCCCATAGCATTGACCAGACACTCCAGCAGATCTAGACTCATGGAAATTCCCTCCATCTCGAGAAGCAACTGCAGTCGATGTTCAGTGTCCAAAGGTGATCTTGGACGAGCCTGCTTCATCCGCCCTTTGTTCCTTCCGCAAGCGGAAAGTCACACCAACCGTTCCGCTGGCACCGCACAGCATGAACCACCATCAAGCGGGGCAACTTCAATGGCCATGTACCAGAAAGAAGGCAATATGTGCATCATCATAGCGTGGTGTTCCGACACGCGAGCGCACTGAATCAACCACCAACCTACGCAGTCCCATCTTCCCACGCAAATCTACCCGAGCACCTAAATCACCCACGAAATTTATACCAGAAAACATCACCCTACCCTACTCCAGCGTCTCACACGCCACTCCCGCTCAACCTAAGACACACACACAAAGAAGACCCCCTCCCGCATCCAACCGCTCACACAAATCCCCCATGGGCCGACTCTCCAGCTTTCACCACCGCTACTCTTCTCCCTTCTCCCCATCACCGACTCAATCTCCATCTGCCCTGCGCTACGCAATCATCCTACTCAAAGCGCGCCCTACAAATCTCGACGTCGACACACTCTCCACTTACGCAGTGTGCAGAAGCGCGCAAAGTGCACCTTTGACCAGAACAATCGGCGGGACGCGATATTTTTCAGACTACGAAGGGAAGAACAAGATAAGAAGAGTCCAAACGCCGCCTCCACCGTACGAGCCCTGAAACAACCTCGAACACGAGTATGCTGTCCTTCACAATCCCCTGGGCGAGATTGAGAACAGAAGACATCTCCGCCCCAATGATGCTTCGCATCCTACTCATTACCATCCTACTCGCAGTGATGAGTCTGGTCATCTTCTGTGTGCTCGCCATGCTCAGACGGAGCGACTCGGCGGGCTGGACGAGCGCGAAAAGCCTTGCTGGACGATCGTCGCAGGATTTGAAGGGTATGACAGCGTCGTTCAAATATGCTGGGATGGGCGCGAAGATGGGACAGAGGCGGAGTGGCGAGAACAAGGGGTACGGTAATGATGATATTGATGTGGGCGACACATGCATTATCATGTAGTCTATCCAAGAAGGAAGATGCATGTAACACTTTGCATGCAATCACCTACTTCTCGGAACTATGGTGACTCGTGTCAAGAAGGCGAATCTTCCCAGAAAGGAGTATGGAAGAGATCAGTAGCATAACAGTCGCAGCATGATGTACGAGTTGCGAAAACATGAAAATGCTATTATCGACTATAGCGCTGAAATGTATGCCATACATGGAAACGATTTAAAGAAGTACAAAGTGACACAATGAGGTATGCGGTACTCATCGAATCAATAGACATACATCACAAAGCGCCCGTGACTCAGCATACCATCTAAACCGGTTGGATGAAAAGGCCCAAAGGTGGGTTCGTCATCTGGAAGAAGTCCGCCGTCAAACCGAAGAGAGACTCAGCCTGAAATGCCACCCTCTGGCCTGCTGGACAGGGCATGCTTCCGACATTGTACTGATTTCCGAGCTGGACGGAGAGCGCGAGTCCTAGTTGCGTACCAGCATTCAATCGTACATTGAGGAAGCCGAGGTTGACGCCAAAGCTGACGTCAGCGCCATTGGATTTGAGAAGAGATACCTTGATGCCGCCTGGGATGCGTATGGAGATCGGTCCGATTTCGAAGAACGGTCGGGCAGGCGGCATGTAGAAGAGTAGGTAACATGTCTTTCCGGCATGCTCAGGACCGACATCGAAAGCGAACACAGGCGAGAGATTGGGAGATACCCGTGCGGATCCGTCAGGTAAATTGATGATGGATCCGTTGTTCTTGGCAGCCGTGACGATCTGGTTGGGCGATATAAGCGAATTCAGAAGGCCCGATGGAACGCTGCTTGGGCTTGGGATGGCTGGTGATCCAGGTACTGGGAAGGATCTGACCGACGATGGCACCGGTGCAGCAGAGGATGGCACCGGTGCAGCAGAGGATGGCACAGGGAGTGAAGGGACTGAGACGAGGATCGAGGAGATGGAAACGCTAGTCACGGTGACCGTGATGGATGTCGTCGGAGGAGAACTCAAACGCGCTGTATTCGTTAGATCATGCCTTCAAAGTTCGAGAACTTCGCAATCTTCCTCACTCCTTGTCAACCCAGCACTCGTCGACCCAATACAAACGCAGCTCGTCGATGTTGTAGATGACGACAACAGCGCAGATGATGACTTTGCATGTCCATTAGCCCGTGTACTCCAGCCTGTAGGCCTTGCAGCCCAGACTGATGCATGCACGGGTTGGGTAATGGTGTTCATGCAAGGACAATCACAGCGCCAGTAGACGGCTGGCAGAAGAAATTGGAGAAGAGACCGAGCGACGGAGAGATTGTACAGGAGGAAGAATAGAAGGGGCGATAGTGATGACGAGAGGATGAGTGGAAAGATGGGGCTTACAGGTCTCGCGTTTGCCGGGCAAGACAGATCAAACAAGGGCTGAACTGCCTGTAGATCACCGGCTGGCTTGATTCCGAATGAGGGCGATGGGTTCCCGTACTGAACGTCTTGAAGGGTATAGTAGTAGAGGTTGACGTTGTCGGCCACCAGCTGGCAGGTGACGTCTTCCCAGTACATACGGGCATTACCCGAGTTGGGAACCGCTTGGTTGAGCGTATTGCCACTAACAGGCCAACCAGTTTCGGTCACCCAGACTGGCTTGCCTTGAGCAGCATTGACGGTCTGATGGTAGGCGTCGAAGAAGAGCTGACTGGCAGCGCCGACATCGTTGGCCATGGTAGTCTGGAAATATGGGTAGGCGTCCATGCCGAGAAAGTCGAGGCTGGAGATGAAGTCATTGTTAGTAGCATTGACGTACACGGTCCATGTGTCGACGTGGCCAATGGGCTTGCCGTCGAGAGGAGTACCGCGGATGGCGTTGCGAGTCTGCTGAACGTAGTTGATCAGTTCTTGGGGCTGAGCGCCGGCACCGGACATGTTCTCGATGCCCGTGGGAGTTATGCCTGGACAAAGTCAGTGTATGTCTCACATGCAGTCCGTACAAGGAAATCACTCACGATACAGGTCTTCGCTGCCGACCGAGATACCCTCGACAAGATCGGTGAAAGCGGTGCCGTACTGCGCGATAGCAGTTTTGAGGGCCGCGATCTCGTTGTCGATGTTTGCCTGGCCCGCTGACGCCCACATCCCTAGCAAAAGGGTGGTCTGGGTGCTGATGGCTGCTGGGATAGCCTCGATGACGGTGTTCTGCGTCTTGTGCTGGATCATAGTGTACAGGCGAGCTGAGGTCCAGCCATTGGTGCCTGGAAGGGTCTTTGCTGCATTGAACTCGTACTCGAAATCGACCTGGGTTTTGGCTTGATCGTTGTTAAAGAACGCGCCGTAGTTGAAGCCTTTGATTGCTGCATTGGCCGTCGATACAAGGCCGGCTGCGGCAATGACAGAAGTGGAGAAGCGCATTGTTACGGTGCGCTGCAAGATACACGAGGGATGAGGTTGCGAAGGAACAGAACGAAAGGTATGTTGGTAGGATGTTCAATGTTGGTGAGTGAAAAGCGAGGAATGCAGTGGGTTATGGATTAGAAGAAGCACACCACGAGTGACGTCTGGCAGCCGATCGGCAGGTACACTACCAGCAAGTACGTGGGTAGTTCCCCGAACGAGGAAGACGTTGAGGAAAGCGCATTATGCAGGGTTCAGGGAGAAGCAGGTCCCGCCATCATCCGCTCTTCCAAACGTCGACACGGGTGTTTGTGGTTGCAGAAGACTGCTTGGTGTCTTAAATGGCTGCATCAGAACTATTGCCACCAGCCTGCGTCCAAAGTTCTTGCTTGACGGCATGTTCTTGTGATGGTGGAAAAGTCAAGCATTGCGGAGAAGCAGAGATCGCCACTTGGCAGCCGATGTGATGGTTGTGGGGAAATCAATATTCAACGGCACGAGTAAGACGTCAGTCCCGTTGTTAGTGTCGTATAGCGATTAAAATAAGGCATGGCGTTTGCGACCGATGACGACTTCAATGATCCGGTGAGCATCAGCGCGTGTTGATGGCAGTCAGGTCCTTCTAGCGTCCCGTTGACGATGCGAACAGAACGGGAAGTTTTTCGCTGGCAAAAGACAGCATCCAGGAGCGAACGAGCGAAACGCCAGACCACTTGTCAGATGATGAATGTAACGATGGTCGCTCGTCGTTGACAACATAAGCATTGACGTTGCTTCCAGGAATGTCGTCCGTCGTGTTGCTATTCTAGTGGTGGTTTGCGCATGCTGTAGCCCGAAAGTTGACATGAAAACAGGCACCAAGACATCACTTGAAAAAAATACTGCGCAATCCTTCTGCATACAAGTTGTTGGAATCACAGGACGTGCTTACCACAGGGAAGCTAATTCACCTCGAAGTCGCAGCTCGACATGACTTTGGCATTGGGGACAAAATTGAAAAGCTCTTCCCTGTCCTGACTTCCATGTTACCCATTCGAATCTCGCTACCTAAGTACGCGGTACATCTCACCAAGCGGGACACGACTATATGATCGACCCTGCCTTCTTCTGCCCCTCAGCCATCCGCTTCAGGTCCTCCGAGTTTTTCAAAATATTCCTGCGCGTCCCATCATACTTATTCTTCTCCATCCACTCTTGCAGCGACTTGATCCTGTTGGGATGGATCTTATCGAGAAGCTTGAAATCGCGTTTCTCCACGACTTGTCCGCCCCAGTAACGCCACCATGGAGTGAAGTTCTCAACCCATGTCATCGACGCTTCGTCACGATGGGCATCTGGGCCAGCAGCAAAGTTCGCTGGCGCATCGGGATATGGCTCGGCTTTCTTTGCGAACCCCTCCAATGGTACCTTGATGTGAGATGCTTTCTTGCCGGTGACCGCTGTGAACGTTTTGGCAATGTCCCCGAAGCTGACTTCATCGGTTGCGACCTTGAGAAAGAGCCCTTTGGACTCCTTTACGTTATCGAGCATCCAGACGGAGTAGGGGCCGACGTCCTCGAGGGCAATGAGAGGTACTTTAGCGTTTTCTCCTATCGCTCAGTCAGTCTACTGCCCTTTGGCGAGAAACATTGAGACTTACCGGCCGGATTGATCCATGCAAAAGAACCATCTTCTTGCTCATGCGGGACAAACCACCCATCAAGAAGCATGTCCATGTAGGGGCCAGTTATGATGCTTGAGCTCGTCATACTACCCTCTTGGCCTTGAGCATATATGAAGTCCGCGACTCTACCTTTCGCGTCGTTATGACCCCAGTGATATTCCTCGTTCCAATTCGCATCTTTCACAGCGTAATCCGTGGAAGCGTATACGTAATGCTGCACACCCTCATGTCTCGCAATCTCATAGGCGCGAATGCCGTAAAAAATCTCGTTCTTCTCCCCAAGGGTGAAGCCATCGGTGTTGATCCACGCTCCCCAAGCTCCTTTGAAGCCCTTGTGGAGATCTTGCTGGCTGTCTTGTTTGCCCTCAAGTAGCTCGACGTTCGGCAGTTTAGCAAGCATCTGAGCACGCTCAGAGTTCTTGTTGCGCGTTAGGACTCGAACAGCGTAGCGACCGCTGTTGGCCAAGGCTGTGCTTCATTGTTAGCGAGCTGCATTTACAAATTCTCAGGTCGTACCTACACTTGACGACAGGCAGCCCTTGCGCGCCGGTACCTCCTACGACGAAAACAAGTTTGAGATTTGGCGACATGGCGTTGTACGATTAATCGCTGATTGGAGTTGTGTTGTTGTGATAAATAGATCCTTAAGATGCCGAAATGTACGAGTAACTTATAGACTATCAATAATGATGATTAGTAGAGGCAAATGGCTCTTGATAAGCAGCTCTTAGCCAGACGTGGGAAGCTCCTCGTAGATACAATCATCATCGCCGTACAAGAACCCTTAGCCAGGGATCGGAGGTTTTCCGTGCTAGCGTTACCAAGGTTTTGTGTGCGACATGCGCAGTGTTTGATGATAGAAACACTCATGATTACTGAGCTGTGAGTATGGAGTGACGAAAGTTGTAGGAAAGTGGCAGCTGATGAGAGGGCATGTGGTACTACATGATACTCTACCGTCTTTCAGAAACTCGCCAGCGCGGATGTGATTACTGAACCAGTAGTCTCGTCGTCATTAGGCTAGTACTGATGAATTAGCAGTCCCGGCGTAGACGTCCTTGTGCCGATCTCTTTCCTTAGCCAAAGTTGTGATTACTCATTCTTCTACACTCAAAAGCGAACAGACTGAATAGTAGTTGAGGTCCGCAGCGACAACGTAATTCTGAGAATAATGTTTTTCGCGAATCTTTTTCCTATTCTTTCCATCTTCTCCTTTCCAATGTCTTCAACGAGTGCTACCAGCTGTCAGTCCTGGGAAGGTTTCGTGGAGAACAACGGCGTGCGTACACATTACCGCGCGACCGGAGCAGGACCTTTGCTGCTTCTTGTCCATGGCTTCCCCGACAATGCAGACACCTTCTACAACCAAGTTCCAGAACTGGCGAAGCAGTACACGGTCGTGACACCGACACTTCGCGGCTTCCCTCCTAGTGACGTTCCTGACGATGACGACGCATATCAGCTGTCGAATGTGGTGGGCGACCTCGTTGCACTCATCCAAGAATTCAAGGCTCGAAAAGTCATTCTCGGCGGACATGACTTTGGTGGCGCAGCAATCCAGTTACTCGCATTCTCAAAGCCTGAAATCGTCGATTGCATGATCTTGATGAATGCTCCTATCATCCCGCGACTCTCGTATCTGGTGAACTTCGATGCCGAACAACAAAAAGCTTCGGAATACACACTCCACTACATGAAGTACAAAATTGGGGATGACAAGGAGGTGGAGCAGAAGACTGCATACATCCGCAATCCAGCTCGCCGGAAAGAGATTCAGGACTACCTGACCGCGTCTCCCATCAATGGCATGATGGCGTACTACAAGAAGAACTATCCTGCTCCACCATACGGTCAGACGTCGCCAATGCAGAACATATCATTCAGCGTCCCGTCGTTAATCATATGGGGAGTCGAGGATGAATACTTTATTCCCAAGTTTCTGGATGGTATACCGAAGATCTTCCCAGGCGGAGCCAGTCTGCTCACCCTACCAAAGGCAGGACATTGGGCATTCCAGGACGAACCAAAGAAAGTGAACCGAGAACTGCTATCATGGCTCGAAAACTTGAAACTCGAAGGTTGAGAGACAGGCTGAGTGAATCATTCGTTTGCCAGCCTAAGTGCTGGTTAACACAGCAGCAAGACACAGCCAACGTACTATGCCAGCTTAGCCTAGTTGTTCTTATAATTCGAATGATGCTTTAGTGAAACCTATGTTGGCTTGCAATCGTGTCAAACTTCGCTGCTCCAATCTCTTCTCGTGATCTTCGCTCGTATTGAATCATTGGCGGTAGATAGCGTCCTCGAGTGAAGTCGTTCACAATGCTTAATAGTCGTATGAAAGGGCTGTGCTCTGTAGCAAGCCTGCCTGTAGCTTACCACATTCCAAAGCTACGCGTGTGGCTCTTTCGCTAGTTCTATTCGGCGTGTCGACATGGCGCGATCGATACCTCCAATTCGGAAGCGGGACGGACATATTGGCGTTCGAAGATGAGAGTGATGCAAAAATGTCGAGGTTGAAGCCGTCGACGCGCTGCCGCTACCCTTCCCGCAAAATCCCGCCTCGTGCCAAGCGCTCGATCCTCGCCCATCCGCAGAACTTCACCACCAACTCATCACTCTCTCACAAACAGCGACTATACGCAACCGCCACAATGAGTGCACATATGCCAGGACACTTCGCCAAGACGCCCGCTGCTACTGTAAGCGAATACCGAAGTCATTGGCGGCGCAGAGGAGGCAAGAGGATAGCGGGCTAACGAATGACGACAGAGCATGCGAAGCCCGTACAAGGCTTACAGGAGTCCTTTCGGTCCTCAGTACGTGATACACATTTATTTCTGGCGGTGGACGATAAGTCAGGGTGCGGGAGGGCAGCTTTGGGGCACAAATGGGTGTGAAAGGAAGAGGAGGATGGCGAGACATGGCGAATCCAAAATGGCAGTGCATAGCTCTGAGCAGGACGAATCGCTGGCTCAGTCGCGAAAGAGAAGGAATCGCACACAAATTGGAACTGGAATCAATGCAAGCAGAACAATTTGACTAACCTTGAGGTAGGTACACAATCGCAAAGAACTACCACGGCATAACTGCACGCACACTCGTCAAAGCGTACGCCCCAGTTCCCCTCTACTCAAACTCGCACATCACGACTAACACTCCACAGCGGTGTGCTCGCCGGTGGCTTCGGCGGCGCCGTCGGGTTCTTTGCCCTCTTCTTCTTCGCCGAGGTACCCAAGGTACGCGACGACATCATGAAGAAGATCCCCATCCTTGGAAACTACTACGTCAACGAGATTGCTCCCGAGGACAACCCATTTTAGACGCTGGGATGGAGTGGGGAGGATGTGGTGTGGAGTGTGTATAATATGAGTGGCATGGCAGGAATAGATCATACTAAGCACGCAATGCGTCAATCGTGAATTGTGAAACTTCACATTCGGATGATTTATGCACGATCGAAAGGGATTGAGATTATTCAGGCATTGCTTTCATTGTATCGTAGCCGGCATGAGGCGATCTAGTATGCTGTGATATGCTTGAAGGCACTCGCCATCGCACTGTGCGTTTCATGCGTGTCTGTGCTCTTTTACGTGCTCCTCTAGTTTGTTGGCAGCCTTCCTACCACCTGTGCCATCTCCTCATCCGTGTAGATCCTGAAGCCCTTGTCCTTGGTCACACTCGCCAACTGCACGTTCTTGCTGTCCAGCTTCTCCTCCATGACCTGCTTCAGTGTCTTGAGTATGAGCACCTCAGCCTCGGGCAGGGTGAGCGACTTGTGGAACTCGTTCTGCAGCTCTGCTTGTGCGCCCTCTGAGCCGGAGCCAATGGCTTTGGCGTCGTAGCGGTAGAAGGTACCGGAGGGCTCAGCGTGGTACCTATATCTGTTAGCCGACTTTCCCTTGATAAGTTCGCATTGACCATTGTTGTGACGTACAGACTCGGCCCGTCCTCATCGTATCCCGCGATCAACAACGCCACACCGAACGGCCGGCTCATGATGCTCTCCTCGCCCTCTGCGCCCTCACCAAACCTGAGCGCCAAATCACATATCGCCTGTGTGCAGCTCTCGACTCTGAGTGGCTCGTTGTAGTTGAAGGCGTGGTTCTGGCTCTCGACTCGTGCGTGCTCGACCATGCTTCGTGCGTCGGCTTGTAGACCTGACATGGCGCATCCGATATGGCGGTCGATCTCAACAATCTTCTCGACGGAACTGGTCTCGAGGAGGGTTGACGTTACACGCTTTTCTACGCCGAGGATTACACCTTCACCTGTCGCTACCTAGAACTGTTATGAGTTCGGCGTCACTGGCACCTGGAGTGTGTGGACATACGCCTATCGCTGTTGAGCCGAGCTTGATGGCTTCTAGGGAGTATTCGACTTGGAAGAGACGGCCTTCGGGCGAGAAGGTGCTATGGGTATGTGAGCTGTTGGTCGTGCAGGAGTAGGCGGGGTTACTGACTTGATGCCACGATCTAAGAGTACTGTCAGTATTGTTTCACGTCTGGTACAACAAAGATTCACTCACCATACTCGCTTCGTGCTATGAACTACAAACAAGCGTTAGCAAAGCTCCAGTGGGGTCGTTTGGTGGGCGCATACCATGATGACGGTATCTGTGTATGTTTGACGCTTCTTAGCAGAGTTTGTGACGGGTTCAGATCGGATAGAGGGCGCGTGAAGGGTACTGAGAGTATGCAATTCGCGGTGTCGTTGAAGTCGTAAATCTAGAGCTCAAGCTGCAGGCAACACGAGCCGCGAGGAGGAGCTCGCGCCAAGAAATATGCCGCTAGTGACACCTCCGAACAACTTCCGCGTCTCGATCATCACGAAGAGTATGTCCAATAAGATGTGTGATTTAGATCATTCGCACGAAAGAAATCTATTGGTATCATCGCTATGTACACATGCAAATCGAACTAACAATCATCTTCGCCTCTTTCTTGCTCACAGTGTCCAGCTCTCCACTACACTTGGCCTTCACCTTCCTTCCTCGCAGCCTCTTTCTCGTCTATACTGTCCCTCCAGCCTTGGCCATATAGGGCCGTAACATACGTCGCCCCGGCTCCAGCTACCAGAAACAATGCACTGATCGTCGAAAACCATCCCACTCCGATCGCTCGAACAGCAGGAAGGACCACCGCAGACCCAGCGGCCGCAAACATGTATCGCATGAAGTAGTTTCCAGCTAAAGAAAGTCGTTAGCGAACAAGCCACGTGGAGATAAATAGGAGGACTTACCAACAACCTCTGCACTTCTGGACTGCATGACATCCAAGCAGTACGTGTTCAGACTCGGGAAGCAGAAGAGCTGCGCAACGCCTTGAAGAAACATCATAATCACAGGTAGTGCGATGCCACCCACTTTCTTCTCCACGCTCCAGCCATATATCAGCATGCAAGCTGGTATCACACCGCCCAGGAACACGAGGCAACTTCTCAGTCGATCTTCGGCAACCCGATGCCCTCGTTTGAGAATGTACTTCTTGACAATGCTATCAGCGTATCTTCCACCGAAAAATGTACCTAGCAGATAACCGCAGCCAGGCGCAATGTAGAACAATCCAGATTGCAACGGTGACGTAAGCTCGAAGCGTGGATTGAGTACATATCGGATCGGCGTCAGTAGCGAGTACATATTCCACACCAACGACGAGGACGCTAGTGCAACTAAGAGCAAGTTCGGATAGCGATATAGCCGTATGACTCGGAACGGGTTGAGCCACTTCCACATCTGCACGGCTTTTTTCTTTGGCGGTAGTCCTTCGAGCTCCTTGGCGCGCTTCTCGTGAATGGTCTCAGGCTGAAGCAAGAAGCAGAATGCTGTTGCTGCGCCTGCGAGGGCCGTTTGGAGCCAGAAAATGTCGCGCCAGGTCCGGAAGGTGACGATGATGCCGCCGATGAAGGGGCCTAGGGCAGGGCCGATCTGGAGGTAGATATACAAAGTCAGTGTATGTCTCGCATGCAGTTCGTACAGGGACATTACGTACGAGGGTGCCGGACATGAACCATCCTAGGGCGGTTGCGCGTTCGGTCTGGGGGTACGTCAGTCGAGAGCGCAATTGTTGCTAGCTGTTCTTCTGAGAATTTGATCTAATCGACACTCCATTGAGGGGCGGTCAAGACACAAAAAGAGGCTCAGCTTACGGGCTTATATATGTCCCCAATAACCGCACTCCCAATAACCAAAAATGCCGTCCCTTGGAACGCGGTAAGAATGCGAAACACAAAGAACGCCGCCAAATTCGGCGCCAGAGCAGTCCCAATACTAAACGCCGTAAACAACGTAGCACTTGCGACAGAAACCCACTTCCTGCCGTAAATATTGCCATACGGCCCGTAGAAGCACGGACTGATACCCATGAAGAGCATGTACAGCGCGTTGGACACGTTGATGATCGAGCCATCCGTGTTGAAGGTGGCTGCTACTTCAGGAACAGCGGATAAGACTGTTGTGGAGGAGACTGGGGCGAGGAAACTGCAGAAGGACATTACGGCCACGATGATGTTCTTTTTGCGGTCGGAGAAGCGGTTATAGATCTCGTCGTTGTCACCGGTGGCGACGTAGTCGACATGTGCCATATCATGATGGCTGACGGTTGAGATGGTGCGTTGGAGTTCGAGTCTGCCTTCTTCGTTGGGTATGATGGAGGCATATTGTTTTTCTTTCTCAGGTTCGGTGACTTGAGGACTTGCCGTAGTTGAAATGTCGGACGGTGCCATGATGCGCAGTCATGGAAGGCAAGACTCGGTTAAGTATGCCGTGAAATTTTGTTGAAGCAAAGTCGGAAAGACTGTTGACGATAGACGGAAAACACAGAGGCACGCGAGCAGCTCAGAGATATACGAAGAACTGACGGAAAACGAAAGCAAGGTGACTCAAGGAGTCGAGATGCATCGCAGTTGATAGCACGTTGAACACTTATCAGGCATTAGCGTTGCCAGATAGGACCCATTATTGGGCGTTCGCAGCATCATAGCTCGCACTTTTCCGTGCCTGATTGAAGATTTCGTGGGATGCGGCTGCGGATATCCGAAAGGTGGAGTAGCGTGGCAGGGGTTTTGGCGTCGAGGTTCCAATCCCGAAGTCGGAATAAATCTAGGTGCATCGTGAGTGCAACGATTTGCTAGCTAGGTCCAAGGTTGCACTGTGGAAGGCTGAAAGTTTTGGGCATGCGGTAGAATAATGTCCGGAATGCCGCGGCCCTTGGCGTTCGCGTGAAAGTGATGACTGCCACACTCATGTCAACGAGGACGCTTTGAAAAGGTCGAGCGGAATGGCTCAAGCGAAGAAAATGTGATATTGAAATTGGGTCAGCATCCTGCTTTGCCCATAGCTTGCGTAGAAGCCGTTCAAACGCCAGAACTCCAAGATTTTGTCCCTGATCTGATGGTGATACCATGAAGTCCAAAACGCCAGCCATGCAATCGTGCCTCTCAAGAGGAAATCCTATATACTGAGTTTGTCCAAACTCAAGCGATCCGCACTGCGATGCCTCTTCACCATTCCCAACTTGTAGAACCTCTCCTCGCCTGTGGCTGTCCGGCCACCAATGTACCACTTCTCAGCACCCATCGTCTCGTGGAAGCCTTCTGATGAGCTGTCCGAGCCTCTTCGCCCTCGTTGTGACGCGCCTGGTATTGGAAACGCTTTTGCCGTGGGCGATGTGGAGCGGTGGTAAGGCGCTGTGTGTTGCCGTGTTGGCTGGAAGTGGTTCGTGGCTTGTACTGAAGCTGTAGTCGCCCCAGGTGACGGTGATCGTGTCTTTGTGGTGATTGTGCGGGTGTTTGAAGGTGCCTCTCGGCCCTGGTTCTGTGCTGATGTGTTGGCGGGAGAGTAGTTCGCTACTGAGGCGGCTTGTGATGACGCAGCCTTTTGGAGTGTGGGTTGAGCGCGGAAGGCTGCGAGGAAGCCACCGAAGAAGGGCCTGTTGGTCGTCATATTGGCGAGAGTTATTGTCGGTTGTGAAGATTGCTGTTGGCGCTCGTCATGCATCAACCGCTGCTCGAGTGTTCAGTCCAGCTTTTCCACAAAGTGCGCTGGCCAGCACTATCGCTCCTTCTGTAGCTTGGTCGCTCCTTCTGTAGCCTGGTCGCTCCTTCCCTGGGTTCGAGGATATAAGCAGTGCGGCTGCCCTGTCTCGTTCGGCGGTTACGGCCGGGCAGGTGTGTGTGTGACGTCAAAACGGCTCACGTTCTTGCAGTGTCGCTGGTGAGGCTTGGTACATTCAGTGGTAGGCGACAGCGGGTGTGATAGCGGGGAAAGGGCGTTTTATGGACGGTTGCGGGGGAGTGGAAGCTTGTGTTGTGTCGCTGGTGGAAATGCTGCCGACTTGGAGCCGTTGTCGATGGGATAAACCGGGGCGGTGATGTCGCGTGCACCTGATTCGTCTCGCGTTCACCAACACCGAAAACAAGCCGGAGACGTGAATAGACATGTTTGACGGCTAGCCGATGCCATTTTGTACGGCGTCGGAGAAAGCGCTGTCGCATGCAGGCAGATTGGTGTATCTGATCGCCTCGCTTCGTAATGGTGTGCAGCCTGCACGATGTGCTCATGTCCATCATGCACCTCACCCCGCCAATCCTGCCTTTGGAATCCCCTTCAGCTCGTTGGCTGCAACCTTTCGCGAGCCGTTCGCAGGCGCTACTGCCAGGATCTACCGCGCCTCTAACAGTTGTCGAAAGAAGCAAGTTTAGAGTCTACCATCAAACCAAACAGCGACGGCCGCTACACCACGGTCTGCTTGAGGCAATCGTCATCCTTCACTTTGAGCCAGAAGCGAAGTGTGCTTTTGTGCAAATCAAGACGATATACGATTCGAGGAGATTGCGCTCACACATCTTCAGTCAGCGCGGATAATCCTGGGGTAAGTCGTATTGACAAGCTTTATAAACATCTGCATTCAAACCGCGCTGTCATGGACATGCCAAGTACATTCCTAGCAGGTTGACTTGAGTGGTCATTCGACTCTCGCAATACTCTTTCAAAAGTGGTTGCTAGAGAAGGGCACACGATGATTCGAGATGCACGCCTTCCACGACCAGCCATGCAGCCCTATCATGGCCTGGAGGTTTGCTGAAATGGTCTATGGAACTGGTACTAACAAACTTGCGAGCCCTTTCGCTCTCATGCTTCACTCACCTGCCCTACTCGATTCCGAACGCGTAACCCAATCAGTTGAGAGGAAGGTAAGTGGGCACGGACCAACAGTATGTCCCACCATCGTCATTCCAGGCAACCTCACGCCCCTTACAGTTTTTCAGTAACCCAACTTTCCTCCCAGATTTCATCACAATACTATGGCGAGACTGTCGCATCTGCCGGCGGAGCTCGTCGAGTATATCTACGGTTACCTTGCGCAGGGCGATCTTAATGCAGTAGCGCAAGCGAACAAAGGCTCCTACCAATTGGCTGTTCCTTTCCTTTACCGCGATGTCGACCTCTTCATCGGGCCTGGCGATGCAGTTCCGCGAATCGACAGGTTCTGTATGACCATTATGGAGGATCCACGCCTGGCAGCTCGCGTTGAGACCATACGTCTGGGCCCTTCTCCACACGAAGGGGTAAAAGAAGGCCAGCGGTGGGTTGCAAGGGACGCAAAGTTCGACGACAACAGAATGAGAAAACTCATCGACGCCTTTTTACTTGACGAGAGCTTGGTAGCCAGGGGAGACTATCTCAAAGACGCGCTCCTCATGCGCGAGTATGCTGCCTATGCTGCGCTTGTCATCATGCTGTTACCTGGTCTACGAGAGCTCCAAATTGCCGACTTCAATTGTGCCAGTTTGGACCACCTTCATACAGTTCTACGCAATCTCAATCCTGGCTCTGAGTGGAACCGGCGCCATGCCTCCGAAGGTCTGATGGGTCGATTGTCCAACATCAAAGAAGTCTCATTCAACGTGGACAAGCTCAGCGGAGTCACGTATCCGAAGTACAACAGCCGATTCAGCGTTGAGCCTGTCTTGAATCTTCCAAGCATCAATAAGTTGTGTTTCTCCATTCCAGACGGACACGAGCCAAGGGTTACACATGGCCACCACCCCGGAGCCAACAACGTGCAAGCACGACACTTCCAAATCAGAGATGAGCACATGGCAAACATCACATTCATGGAGATCAGGCATTCGGAAAGTGCTCTGAGCACGCTACGGCCACTTCTTCAGGCCGCTCCACAGCTACGGTCACTGACTTACGACTTCTTTTACGACTGCAAAGAGCGTGTGGATGTACCATCACGCTCGCTGGATTTGTCCGACTGGAGTTATGCCATGCCCAAGTCCCTGCAAGTCCTCGTACTCGGGGTTGAGCATTGCGATACGTCCGCGTATCCTTTCCAGCAGCCACGTATTGGCGAGAAGCTCTCTGGATACCTAGACTTGACCAATCTGGACAATCTCCACACTGTTGAGGTTCCCTTTCCGTTCCTGACCGGCGATACAGGGTTTTCCATCACCACAGAGATCTACCCACTTCTACCACCGAATCTGAAGCATCTTTCCCTTCGAACAGATCTATCGCATGCGCAACACCAGTTTCCTTTCGATACATCACGCTTGCCAAAAAATCTCACGTTCCAGGAGTCAGAAGATGAAGCTCGCCACCTCGTCAACGCGAGGATGGACGTGTCCTACATGTTCCACGCCGCGATGGTCATTCTCGATTTTGCCACGAAGCTGGAGGCTATCTCGATCTGGCAGCCAGCAGACCCGTCCTTGACATGGTTCGATGGTCAGGTTGCGGACTTTGCGCAGACATGTCGCAATAAATCAATCAGGGGTCACATTGTGCATCCCATGATCTTGCGCTGGAAGAAACAAGAGCATTGGAATCTTGTCAAGGATGTTACGGTCTACGACCCAAGAGACCCGAGGGACAAGCATCGCGAAGTATTCTGTCGAAGAGAGCGTGCTGGCATTCCGCTGGGTCTAGCGAGCCAATATCATCTTCATGCGTTGCACAACCATCAGGTCAGGCTTCGTTGATGGAAGAGCAGCAATGACAAGAGCAGTGACAAGCCCTGATATATAGCATCATATTTTGCAGCCGGTACAGCAATCGGCCTCTGAACACGACCGGGAAAATTGCATTGGAGCTTTTGGCCTCTTATCGTCATGATTTTGGAAGAAAAGGAATGCAATGAAGAGTAAATGTACTTTGCGTTATACCCAAATATGCGCCGGACCAAAACGCCACGCTACCCTCTCACACCACAATCTCATACCAAGTTACCCCTCGCGTCTTGCTCCCTCTCGATCGCCTCGAACAAGCTCTTGAAGTTTCCCGCACCAAAGCCATCAAAGTTGTTGCGCTGGATGATCTCAATGAACACCGTCGGCCGATCCATCAGATGCTTCGTGAACAGCTGCAGCAAGTACCCGCCCTCGTCAAAGTCAATCAAGATATCCAAACCCTTGAGCACCTCAAAATCTTCGTTGAGCGTAATCCCGGACTTCTTGAGCCGCAGCTTCATGCTGTCGTAGTATGTAGACGGCACCTTGATGAACTCGACACCTCGCGCCTTGAGGTTCGTGATAGCGTCGACGATGTTATCGGTGCGAAGCGCAATGTGCTGCACACCCGGTCCGCCATAGAAGTCAACGTACTCTTCGATTTGCGACTGTTTCTTTCCCTTTGCGGGCTCGTTGATGGGCATCTTTACGACTTCGTTCGGCGACGCCATAACGATTGACTTGAGCGCCGAGTACTCCGTGCAAATATCCTTGTCGTCAACACTCCAGAAGCGATGGAAGCCGAGCACCTTCTCGTAGTACTCGCACGCGCCCTCCATCTCGTCCCAGTCCTGATTGCCGACGCAGTGGTCGATGGCGGAGAGGTTGACGCTTGGGAGGAAGCGCGAGAGTGGGTCCCGGTCTTTGGGCTCGGCGCGGTAGCCCGGCAGGAAGATGCCGGAGTATGTGCTCTTTTGGATGAGTGTGTGGGTTGTGTCGCCGTATGTGCGGATGGTGGCGAGACGCACGGTGCCATGGGCGTCGGATGTGTCGTGTGGTGCGGAGATGGAGGATGCGCCGGAAGAGATGGCGGCGGAATATATGGCGTCTAGATTGTCGACCTCGAATGCGACGTCTATGCTCTGTCAGTTTGTACTCTGAGAACATTTTCTCCAAGTCTTACCCTTCACGGCGTCACCATGTCGCTCTTGGTGCTCATGGATCTCCTTCAGAAGTCTTTGGTCCTCTTCGTCGAATCTATCCGACTGCTCCAGGCACCGTAGCGGCGAGGTCAAGACGAATGTGACGTTGCCGTTCCGCACGACATGAGAAGCAGTAGCTCGCGATCCGGTCTCCAGACCACGGTATGCAACACGCTCGAAGCCCATCCGCGAGACGTAGAACGACGCGGCTTGCTTTGCGTTACCAACATACCAGTGTACATGGTGGTAGCCACGGTATGCTGAGATATCTGAAGGAGTGGCGGTGGAAAGACTAGGGGAGCTTGGGGGTGAGATAGCCATGGGCGCCATTGTGATGAGTTGAGGGTGTGATTATGCTTGTAGAATGGTTGCAATAGTTGAGCGATGATAGGATGAGACAGTGTTTAATAAACTATTGATGCAATTATACAAGTAAAGCGACTTAAGTTTGCTCGGCGTCACGGTATCCTTCTCTTATCATACTTGACGGTGAATCCACTTGCCTGAAAGAACCGCCATGTCATCCTGAACCATGGTACATGCGTGAAATCTAGCGTCATCAGAAATTCAACGATTCTTGAGCCGAGCTCACGTGCAGCAGTGACCTTCCTGAATCGCTGAGTACATGGCTCTGTTCTTGGGGTCCTTGCGCTTGTAAGCCGAACGACACCGCCGTTGGTATCCGATCGTAGCTGGGGCGAACACCAGGTAGCAGCCCAGACACGTCGATAGATTCGTAGGATATGGGCAGCATCATTAATGCGCAAACCAATACGCCTAGCTCTGCTACCATGTTCTGGCCCGTTACTGTTCGTCGTGTCGCGTAGGTAGCTCAGGAAGTTCACGTTGTACTGAAAGCTGGTGGCGGCTGGTGAAGTCAGAATCTAGCTGTTATTGGTCAAGTGCGCTTTCTTTGCTTGAAATGCCGCTTTGAAGCGCGTCTATTCAAATATTCGACCGAAGCAAACTTAAAAGATGTACCAATATCACTGAACACTCAGGTCGCATATAATTCCGGCGAGTTGCCCAAGCTTCCATCAGAATTATCTCGACTGCACACAACGCTTTCATATTCAACACTCGCACTCTCAGAGGACTTTCGTTCGAGCCGCTGCTACACAACAGTATATCTCAACCATGGCGACGTCAACTCTCCCGTCTACTCTTTCGGCGAATGACGCATGCGTCTTGAATGCGCTCTTTGATCCCGAAACCCTTCCATCCTCAGTCGCGAAGTCAAAAGATGCGACGGCAATAGACGACTCTCTACCTCCGGATCCCAGTCTATCATCTTCGAGACTATCCACCCTCGAGGAGCAGCAAAACGCGATCGTACGGCGAATCTCTTCAGGCTCTAGTTTGAAACACATCGACGCTGCGATCATGGAGCTAGATGCCGTGGTGGAGCAAGAGCCAAATTACGCAAGCGCGTACCTCAATCGCGCCATGCTCCTCCGCCTCAAACTCGAGGCCCAGGTGTCAGAACTGCAGCACATCTTCAATCACTCCGAGGCTGCAGTACAACCTCTTTTCACCGACCTAGCTCGCGCGATACATGTCTCTCTGCCCTCTTCGTCTCCAACGGACCCAGTATCTTCTTTTCAAGCAAAGATCTTACGGACAGCATACTCTCATCGCGCTTATCTGTACTTGAAGGCGGCCGAGACTGGAACGACTTTGCAAGGCTTGGAGAAAAGTGATTTGGAAGAGTTGGCAAGCAAGGATTTCGCAGGTGCAGCGAGGTATGGAGACGAGGTGGCGAGGGAGATGAGTGTGAGGACGAATCCGTATGCAAAGATGTGTGGATCTATTGTCAGAAACGCACTGAAGGAGGAGAGAAAAGGCGATAGACAGTAGGAACAACTAGCACTCGACGTTGATCAGTTCTCTGATATCTTAACTCTGCCGCTGATAGAACAGTGGTTGATGATTACAATGTTGATGAAGGATGACAAAATAAGAAGAAGACTTGGCTGGCCCCGCTTGCCGGCTAGCAGCGGACAAAGAAGGCAGGGTTTTTCACGGAATCCATCATCACACACGAGCAACACAACGGTATCTGTACCGCCTACAGTAACTGTGGGTCAAGCAGAGTCAAAGCAGAGCGCCGTGAATACATACGGGACGCAGTATCCAAGCTCCAAATTGATGTCCGGAGTGGTGCAGACCGCCCCACCCAATCAGACGCCCGTCCGCCCCAAAAAGCGGCAATCCTCGCAGGACTTTCTCCTTCGCCATCCGCGGAACATACGAACCCCAAATCATGGAGGACAACATCGACGGCAATGCCGCACAGGATGGACTCAATCCGAGCAAAAAGCGGACCCACCCAGATGACTTCAAGCGTGCGTACAAGGCCTGCATCAACTGTAGGCAGCGAAAAGCGAAGTGCATCCTCGGTACTGGGCCAGACGGTGGTGAGCTAAAGCCTCCTTGTCAAAGATGCAAGCGAGAAATGAGAGAATGCGTTTTCAGATCTGAGCGATCCTGGGTGAAGAGAAGAAAACCTGGGGAAGGGAGAGAAAATGAGGAAGAAGAGCAAATTACCACCCAGTCGCACCCCAATACCGGCGCGCAACAACAACAACAGCCGCCATTGCACAGATCCTCTCTGTCGACACATGGGATGACACCAATGGAAAGTCCTCGTTTCCATGGCAGTCAACGCTCAGATACATTTTCGCCGGGTCATCTTCGCCGCATCTCAACTTCGCAACCAGATCTTGCGCATTCCGTGATGAGAACAGTGGTCTCTAGCGGCAGCGATGCTCTCAACCTTCTCTTCGAGGCTGCCCATCATCGCGATGCAATGGACAACCAAGAGCAATCAGGGTCACAAGCATACGAGACCCCAAGATCCGGTCAAACCGGCTTCGAAGGCGTTCCGGCATCTCCTTTCCATACCTTCCGAGCACAGCCAGTGCAAATGTCAACTCCTTCGCCCGAGACACTGAAAGTATGGACTTCATGTCGATTCGTGCAAATGGGCTGGTTTTCTGCACATGAAGCTGTTACATATGTTGATCTTTTCTTCAAGAATTGCTCGCCTCTTTCACCCATTCTTGGCGAATTTTACGCACATCACGATAACCACTACTCACTTATAGCCCTCGATCCATTTCTCTGCACCACTATCTTGATGATCTCATCTAGATACAATATCCTCCCTGGGGTAGGAGGTGCATCCAGGGGCTATTTCGTCCACGACCGTCTTTGGGAGCAGTGCCAGCGCTTTATCATGAAGATAATGCTTGGCCAGGTCAAGCCGTCAAAGGCTCAAAGTCGAACGATAGGGTCAATCGAAGCGCTCTTATTGCTCTCAGAATGGCATCCCCGTGCTCTACACTTCCCGACAGCGGCTGACGGGTGGGATTGCGAACTCATGATCGGTAACAACAATACGACAGAAGAAGGCTCAAAACTCCTAGAAGGAGATGCGACCTCTAGTCGCTGGCTCGAAGACGTCATCGAGCCTGCTAAGCGTTCGGATCGCATGTCATGGATGCTGATGGGCTGCGCGCTATCTCTTGCACAAGAGCTAGGACTGTTTGAAGATAACGCCAGTATCGACAAAGATCAGGGCTCCTATCCAAAGTTTGCGACCGAGTTTCTGGTACTTCGACGAATTAGAGCGAGGAAGCTGTTGTACGTCCTGCTTGAGCAACTGTCATGGAGGTTAGGCTGTACCTCCATGATTCCGCAGAGTCTGAACCATGCCCTGATGGAAAAAATCCCTGTCGACTCGGCTACCGGTGCTGTTGAGCAGTGGCAATCGTTCATGAGCGCGTGGGTCGAGCTCACAAAACTTGCGCGTTCTGTATCTGACACTATCTACCCATCTGCTGCTACGACCCGCAGTCTTTTGCGAACGGGCCGCTATATTGGGCTGCTCGAGCATTTTCAACCATTACTGGTGTCCTGGCGCAAGAAGTATCTCGACCCGTGCAGTATGTCAATTTAATTCTTGCGGTGTGTATGTTTACTGACTATCGCATAGAGCTCAAGGTCGGCTTGCACGACATGCTGCACATCGAATACCAATACGTTCGTATTTATACCAACTCACTTGGAATGCAAGCGGTAGTCGAGCGCACACTCGCTGAAACCGATCCGGATGTACCTCAAGAAGACAATCTGTCCTTCAACCTTGAGCCTCGGGACTACGACTTCATCCAGGAAGTCGTCGATGGGAGCTGCCAAATTCTACAAAAGGTCTGCCAGCTATCAGAGACCGGAGCGCTCCGATACTCACCTGTCCGAATATTTCTACGAATCACCACTTCTTCTATATATCTTATCAAAGGTCTTAGTCTGGGCTCACGGAACCAAAAGCTACAGTCATCCCTGGATATCCTCGAAGGTGCTATTCGAGCGTTACGCGCAAGTAAGTATTCCCTAGCCGAAATGCTTTTCTCGATTGACGTCTTAGGTACCCTCGACGATATGCATCTAGCTTCCCGCTATGCTACCCTCTTAGACCTCCACGTCGCCCGTCTCCGCGAAAGCTTCGTCCAAACATCTCGACCCCCACGGCTACCATCCCAAGCGCCGTCCGCCGATTTGATGAAGACTGGTGGCCACACCACGGGCATGGACTTCTTACATAGCCACAACGCCGGCCAATCCAGCCTCTCCTCTCTAGCCGAGAACGTTACTGGACTGATGCCCGATGATGATTGGCTTGCATTACCATTTGATCCAGCGATGGCGCCGTTCGGGCTTGATCACAATCAACAGAGCTTTCAAGGTTTTGACGACGGCACGCTCGACTTCATATGGAACTTGCCGATGTAAGGGTACTGATGTAGACAAGGTGTACTTATTTGTTGTCCACCGATATGACTATTTCATTTCAGGTCGCCTATCCATAATAACTTGCCGCAGTTGTATATCTGCCAATCACTTTCATTTGAAAGCCACCGTGCCACGGAAAATATGTGATGAGGGGTAAAGCGAAGTGATGCACTCGGTGTGTACAACTAACCTAGAGCATCACGCAGCTACAACGTTTGGGAAGATTTTTGTGAAATTCTACGAATTCGTCAAGCAGATTGATTTTCCCCATCATGCCCAATCTGTACATTCCAAGCTAGTTGTTTAGTCCAGCATCGTCCTGAGACGCCACCCGCGACTTGCAGATGCCTCCCACGTTTCAGCCGCTAGCACCTCCGGCAGATCGCCAGCAGCCGAAACGCAACACAGTTCTTATTCGCTTCAGCCAAGCATAATACATGCGGCCCAAACAGCGATAGTATGTGGCGCTTCACGTGCCGACGCTTGTCCTAGTTTGAAATTGTCACGACATCTATAGCATGAAAGAAGAAGTTGATGCGACCGAAACTTGGCTGGGTCAAGGTGTAGAGGAATTAATTTTAGTACCGGCAAGTTGCTTCCAGTGATGCCACGCTGTGTCGGAATGGGAAATGATACACCTGTTGTTCATGATTGTTGCGGTACGAATGTCAAAAGCGGATGTATAAAGAGGTGAAAGTGCAGCGCACAGTTAGATTGCAAGAGTAGCGCCAAATTGTGCAATCATTGCCATATGGCGAAGCTCTGGCGAATTCTCGACTCGACAAACGAACCTCTGGACCTTGATATCCCAAACACAGCAAACCTTTGAGTCGACTACTGCGCTCCAAAAAAACGCGGATATCGTCTCAAAATTGCTATTGCTGCCGCTGACCGCAATGGATCTATTCAACGAAAATGTACAACGGTGGCTTTATTCCTCTTTTCCACGCTCAATTGTGCTACAAAATAGCGCACAATTTGGCTAGAGACAGTCAGCGTCTGTTGCAATATGGACATGTCCTCGGCCAATCGCTCGACAGCCTCCGCGGATACACAAGACGATGAGACAGATGATTGGCGTATATAGTATATTGAAGTCGTAACTGGTCATTATGCCCGCCGCTTATCTCTCTCCGGCCCAGTCTAAGTCTACACGGTGGGGAATTCCACTGAGGTATGGTATGGCTTGTGGGCAACGGAAACCATGTGATTATCCTCTCTAAATATAAGCACATAAAAGAAAGACTGGTTGCCCGGGTTTACAGGATGCTTGGGATGTAGTGATGTTTGACGCCGAAATCCCACCGTGACCATTTCCAACATCATACACGTGAGCGGCTTTGTGAGTGAGAAGCACAAAGCAATATATCTGCAGAGTGACATCGTATTCTGTGTGAAGTACTGCGAGGATGTCCGGATATAGATAGAGAAGGGATGCGTGATGGCTCTCCGTAAGTGACAGTCGGTGGTCTGCCAGTAGATGATATGGTCACCATCAGTCCATAGAGCAATATCGAGCATACAAGGCTTAAGCAAAAGCGCCGACGACTGGAGAAATATCAGTGTCTGTTCGAATCGCAGTTTGCACACATAAATCTTACCTGCCATAGCTGCAGCACCAAGGAGGACATAAACGAATGCCATCTTCTTGTCCTTCCCCCTCAATGTATGCTGAGCTTCTTCAGAAAGGAAGTCTTCCGCAAGCAGATCGACGAGCGCAGCGTATATAAGTAGACCGGATGAGATAGCGTTGAACACGCCCACGATGATCTAGGAAATGTAAGCAATAACTCTGTGTTCATCCAATTTGGGCAAGCAAGTCTTACCAGGCCAAAAGCAGAATTTGGGTCGTAAGATCCGCGGGACAGGAGTCCGATCGCTTGTCCAATGGGTGCAGTAGTTCCGAAGGCGACAACGAGCGCCCATGGCTTCCAACTATTGGATGGGTACGGAACAGCGGCAATACGCGATCCAAGACCAAGACCCTCAAACATCTGATGGAAAACGATAGCGATGAGAAGGACGATGAAACCTTCGGCGGTGATGGAAATCGTCATTCCCACAAAGACAGAGTGAAACAGTATACCACCCTCTATAAGAGTGATTTGCATCGACATCTTCTTCAGGACGAGAGGATCGACCGCTTTCTCGAGATCCTCGTCGAAGTACGAAACGTCTGTGGTAGTCTGCGGGGCCTGCTGTTGCTGGTAGTTGGGAAGAGCAGGCATCGCGCGGTTTAGCATGCCCACCATCTCGTCGCGCTGACGAACGTATTGCTCATAGAAGACGATGAACCAAGGTGGCATCTCTGACTTGGGCTCCAACTCGTCGACTGTTTTGGTGATAGGGAAGGGGAACGGTCCGACTGGGTAGCTCTGCTCTTGCCATCCTCGCTTCTCGTCACCTGCGGCCATCACAGTCTTTTGAGAATCGTAGCTCTCCACGCGCCGAATAGGGTTGTTGAAGGCAGCCTGAATCCCTGCTGGTGATGGTCCACCACTGAACTCCTCGCCCGTTGAACCCCCATGGGTGTGACCTCCCGTCTTTGAGTTGAGCCACATTTCCATGACGAAGAGTAGGAAAAGCGATGCCATCATAATGACACCAGGCAGCGCAGGATATTTGTCGGTAAAGAGCTCCGGGAGACATGGATCATTGAGCGATTGGAAGGCAGTGGGAAGCAACTGCTGCAGTCAGTACGAGTGTCTTAGAGGTGCCAATAAAAATCAGGACTAACGTGGACGAAAGCCGTGGCGATCAGGACACCAGTACCGAAGTGCTTGCAGAAGAAGAACACCTTCGGTGGAATCTTCATCCATTTGACCTTCTTAGCAACGACCGGAAAGCCACAGCCACCGATGGATGCGAAGAACACAATGACTGTTGTCGCGTCAGCTAATTGGAAGGCACACAAGTATCTTGATTCACTTACAGACTGCAGCGACGTGCAAAGGAAAGTCATACTCGGCGCCATCCGCCCCGCTACCGCACACTGGCTTTTCGGACATGATGAAAGGCGGGGATTAAAGTGGAAACTGTTGATGGTAAAGTATAGACCTGCACCCAAACTTGCCAGAAGCTTCGTCGCCGGCGACGTTGAAGAAACGAATAGAAAAAAAGGAAAAGGAACGCCTGGTCAAACCTCTTCCAAAAAGTTGCTGATGTCAAAGAACTTAGAGTTGAAGATGTGAGTAAGTAGTCTCGGCACTGGAGTGTTATGTACTATGCTTTAAGACTCTGACACTAACCGCATCACGGCGATCGCCATGTATTCAGAACATACATGGTGGTGGTAACGGATAGTGGAGCCTCGATACAGTGGCCCATGCCACAAGACCTGTCTTGGACAAGTGCATCACACATGAAAACGCGGAGGTCCAGACGATGTCAGGGCGTGACAGACGAGCGACGCACAGGCCTCAGAAGAAGCATGCCTCGAGGCCGCAAGGCTGCGATGGATTATCGTCCGCCTAGCATTCCAAGCACAATGGCAGACAGATGTCACGAAGCATGGGCACTTGGCAATGTCGGAAGGGGAGTTGTGATGCGGCTCAAGTCAGACAGGGGTCAGCTTACGTAGCGTGGAGGTGCGAAGCTTTCGATGAGGCGGCAATAGAAGTTTCTGCTGCAGTTCCAGGTCGAGACCCTCGGTACACAAATCCAACAGACCAATGAGACATTTTGTGATAAGGTTGACATGAATGGCCAAGCGCTGGTGTGCCGCTTGGCTGTGTCCGAGATTGGCAGTTTTGAAACTTGGGGTGACCCGAATATGGACGTGCGTCTTGCTGTGGGCCCACTTCCAACTGCTTTAATCCTCCGCGTCGATCGTGGCTTGACCCTCAGTGGATGCTCAGATCTGGGGTCGAGTGGTGAATTAGTTGGCGTCTGGTGAAGAGGCAGGGACGGCCTCATGTGCGACCCCGCGCCGATCGATGTCCTGGCCTGCAACGCACCACGGCCCCTCATCCAACACAAGTCTTCGCACCTGACAAGCTTTTCTTACATCGCAGCGCTCCTCGTCAAAGATGCTAATCCCCAAGATGCAAATATGACGATCCACAACACAAATCCTCTCCGACCTCCGTCTTTGCAGGATGCCAAGGAGGAATAAAAGCAACAAGACAGTGCTAAGCAAGCCAACCGACTCCCCGTCCAATGACAAGGCCGGCTAACAAGCCAGAAGCGAGCCTCTGCAATGCTTAGCGGTTTCACGCTCCGCTTCACGACTTCGTCTTCACGCGAAGGCCGGTAAAGTCACATTGTAACGGTGTTCACGAGGAGTCCAGCCATTCCATCATGGCTTCTGGGCTCAGAGCTCAGCCCCTAGAGGGTGGAGCGGTGATGTGGTGGCGTTCCTGGCTTGCTGTTTATCATACCGCACTCCCGGTGCTGATGCCTTTACTTTGTAACTCTCATAGGAACCCTTCGAGATCAACGCAGTTTCAACCAAAATTTTAGACCAGAGCCAGACAGCATGTCATCTCCAGACCCCCATAGTAAGTATCCGGTCTTTACTTTGGATAGACTTACATCTGACAATTGGATTAGCTAACCCTCAGGCACAGCAGCAAAGCCAAGATGCCGACCAAACATTTGTGTCAACAGTCGCTGATCCCTCCGCACCTAAGAGCTTGTCAAGTCATTCTGTGGAAGGTGCCGAGAACAAAAGAGACACGATCGAAGCATTAGCGTCTGTCACCGACGCGTCCACCCAAGAAGCCAAGGACGATGCCACCATCAGGGTCGACAGCATCAGCGACCCGCTTGACCTTGCGCGGCACCGGAGACAAAACATCTCCCAGAAGCAGATGAAAGCTGATCACCCCTTAGCGAAGCCGAAACACATGAAGAAGTTCTACACCAGACAGAATGCCCTGATAGACCAGTTCCTCCAGAGTGGTGACGAGGAACGACTAGCCGCTCTCGATCATCTCGAAAACGGACCGAAAGTGAGGTTCGCGGTGAATGCGTCCTTCATTGTCAACTTCTTTCTCTTCATCATCCAGCTATACGCAGCTATCTCCACGGGTTCGTTGTCGCTGTTTGCTACCGCTGCAGATGCCTTCATGGACCTTGTGTCGTCATGTGTCATGCTTGCTACGTCGAGGATGGCTGCTCGACCTTCTGTGTACAAGTACCCCGTTGGACGTACCCGGATTGAAACTATCGGCATCATCATGTTCTGTTGCTTGATGACTACCGTCGCTATTCAACTGATCATCGAATCTGGCCGTGCACTTGGCGCGGGTGCGAGGGAATCCGAGTCTCTGCACATTATTCCGATCATCTTTGTGGGTATCGCAAGTAAGTCCGCCCTATGTGGAAATGTTTTTACGATCATGGTAGCGGGTAACTGATCTTCTTTAGTCTTCTCCAAGGGCTCACTGTGCATCTTCTGCTTCTTGTATAGGAGGTACCCAGCAGTGCACGTCTTCTTCATCGATCACCGTAACGACATTGTCGTCAACGCCTTTGGTCTGACCATGTCCATCGTCGGTAGTCGCGTTGCATGGTATGCGGATCCCATCGGTGCCATCCTAATCGGGTTGCTCATCCTGTTTTCGTGGGCGGCGAACGCATTCGACCATGTGTGGCTGTTAGTCGGGTAAGTGCAAATATACATTCCAACCTTCGAGCCAGACACTGAAGTTCAGAAAGAAAATCTGCACCACAGGAGTTCATCTCAAAGCTGATCTATCTAACCATGACGCACGATGCACGTATCACAAAGGTCGACACTGTAAGTGATCTAGGCGCATGTCCATCGAAATGTACATAGACTGACTCGCCACAGTGCCGAGCATACCACGCAGGTCAACACTACTACGTGGAGATCGACATCGTAATGGACGAAGACCTACCCCTGAAAGTCACACATGACGTCAGCCAGACCCTGCAGCGAAAACTCGAAGGCCTCGCCGACGTCGAGCGCGCATACGTACACGTCGACTACGAGGACGAACACGACATTAAAGAAGAGCACAAGCCACTCTACGAAGTCACGCAGAAGCGCACTATCAAAGAGCGTGCGATAGGGCTCATGTATCTCTTCAGGAAGAAGGAGGCGCCTTGAGTCGCGGCGCATGTACGATGCAGTGCAAAAGCATGCAATGTTTTTCAAAAGTTTTTGTGCCTGCTTTGCGCTTCGAGGGTATCGGTAGTTGCACGGATTGGCAATAGAGTGCTGCACGACACGCAGAAGTCACTTTTATCGGTCAGCGCGGCGCTCCAAGTACCGCAAACGGCACCCAAAAGTTCTGTAACATTATGAATCTCTACGGGTAAAAAAGAAAGGAGGAGCATACATATATCAATACCCATTTTCCTCCTCGCAATGACTTCAATGATCCACGCGTGTGTTCGGCCTTTCCACACTTCTGCCAATGCAGTGTTCGTTTTACGACGTGTGGAATTCGGTGTCGCGACGGACCGAGAATGTAGTGAAATTATTTCATACCATACAGCCGCAGTGTTCCGCGAGTTCAACCCAAGACCGACCAAATCAAACCCCATCCATCTTCCAAACATACCCAAATCAAAACGAAAGATCCCCACAAGAACAACAACACCACCCAGTCTCCTAGTCTCCACCCTCAAAAGTCCCCACCACCCATATCCCCCATATCCCCACCACCCATATCCCCCATATCACCCCCACCCATACCCCCATCATCCCCATAATCATTATTAATATACGTATCCCCCCCATCCCCCGCATCCCCCAGCGCGCTCCCAAGCATCGCACCGCCCAACAACCCACCACCCGCACCCAACGCCATCG
>Ga0265798_10000701_pt1 | contig 54725 bp, 60 predicted proteins | sample P3T30metagenome_FD_192430 | JGI IMG/M metagenome (GOLD analysis project Ga0265798, IMG submission 192430) | Plant litter microbial communities from East Loma Ridge, Irvine, California - P3 T30 | ecosystem: Environmental > Terrestrial > Plant litter > Unclassified | place: USA: California...
CAGTCGAGACGTCTATTGCGTTTCGAACGACGATCTATGGGCTGTTGCAAAGAAGAGCTTGTCCGAGCTGTAATGTATCCCGTCAGTGACCGAACGATCAGGTAAAAGATGGAATCAAGACAACTTACGATAGGCAAAACACAGCATTGAGCAGTGACGCCGGTCTCACCGCAAGCGGCATCGAACTCTTCGAGAGTCTGCGGCGCGTTGGGGGCTGATGAAAGCTTGTCAGTGGGGATTGTTCGAGTTTACACATCACGGCTCGGAACCGGTCCGGGTCTGGCACTAACGGTTCTCGCAGCTGACGGCGGCAAGGTCAAGGACGTCGAGCTGGCAGCACTGGGCAACGCGGCCGGCGCAAAGAGCAGGGTTGACTTGGGCCAGAGCGACAGAAGCGCTTGCGGCGAGGGCGAGGATGGCGGTGGTGAATTGCATGTTGAGTGTAATTTGTGGGTTGGTTGATCGAAGAGTGTGATTGGAAGATATTTGTGATGGGGTTGTCGGTAGTGAGATGATGAGAGGTTGGACGAAATACAGGACAAGAAAGACGATACTTATACAAGATCCGTGGACTGCATTGTCAGTGGGTGGTTCTCGAGTTCCATCCATGCGTTCGAAACAGGGTGAGGCGGTGACAGGTCTGATCGTTCCAGCGAAGGTATGAGACCGCCCCTGGTATCGTCGCCGTTGCATGAGAAACTTGGTCCAACTGATCTGAGTGGTCTGGTCGGATGAAGGCGATGATGTCAAGGCGTTGTTGTAGGCTGTGCCGAAGGTGGTGTTTCTAGTGTAGTACAAGGTACTGGGGTGAGGACGGGATAGTGCACCAGCCGTCCGTGTTCGTTCTGCATGCTGAGTATGAGCGACCATTGGTCTCTCATTGGTCATTCGATCAGTAGCAGCTGCAGATGCCATTCGACACAAGCCTGAGATACGCAGACTCTCATCCGGTGTTGATGTTTTGGTACATCTGTCAACAGCCGCAATGTAAATTCGCTTGATCGTCAAGTATCGATCCTCGATATAAATGTCTTCGCCAATGCGCTGCCTGGTTTGCACTGCCTAGTTGTTCTCGAGAATATGAAACTGTACAAGTGACTTGGAAGGACTCATGGGAGCTCGCGTCGGCGCAAGAATCCACAAGAGTAAAGTCGACCGGGCTCGGTGCTCGTGCACACCAATTGGTCAATGGCAGGTCGAATCGCCGTGGAGGCTACACATCTTGGCGATGTGACAGGCGTCTAGGCCTGACGTGCACGTGGCATGCGTGAAGGCGGTAGTTGAAGTTGCTGTCAAATGCGGACGGTTTATTGACGATGAACAACAGGGCGTGCAGGGGCCGGGTCAAGTTGCCTTCTCATGCGGAGGCAGTTAATCTATTTGAACCCTGCCATCAGGCTTCGGTATCGTTCGTCAGTATTGGCAGTTGCCAATAGCGCCACAATCGTCACTCTGAGCGGCAAACATCAGTTTGCATATGGGCGCAAGGTGATCCAGCTACCTCGATAGGAGAAGAATGGCAAGGTCGACGTCAGCAATCGTGTATTCTTGCTGACTGCTGACTGCCCAAGGACGGCACGTTCTTTCAAGTCGACACAGCTGGAAACATTAGACCGATGCAGGTCCAAATAATGGTCGACGCTCGTAGACATTATTATTGGTGGTGTGTGTGCAGACAGAGTGGAGGAAGAGGAAGAAGTGAGAACGTCGTTGAAGAACGCACGCCAAGGCTTTGCTCCAACTGCGACTGCAACGTCGGACTCGGCGCGTTGTCAGCGACCGCATCCGATGGGACACCACTTCTCACTACTCACTATGCTTCAACACATGGATGGAATGTTCGTCTTGATGCTGAATGTTGCTGCGCGCGAAGAAATGCTACGTAAGTCTGATGGCACGCTTCGGCGTCGGATGAGGCTGACAACTGGTGGAGGCGAATTCGTAGAGACAGATTCACCGCCGATGTTACCCTCGTGAGATTGAGGTTTGTCTATAAGTGTAGCCCGACATGTTCGGGATGAAGACATCGATTCGGCCTCGTATCACATTTTATCTGCCTTCAACAAAAGACATCACTCACCACGCAGACCCACCTCGATCAGACTTTCCAACACATCCGACCATCAATTGCAAAATGCAACGCCCAACTGCACGTAAATACAGTATATCGGCATCGTGCCAACGCATCATCTCTGAAACATACACCGCCAACAAAGCCGCAACCCTCACCATCAGGTCTTGCGTTGCAGACCCAGGACTCTGGCCCGTCCTCTGCGACCACAAGTGTAATGGTGTTACGCTCACACCTTCGGGCCTATACGGTGACATGGCCATCACTGTGACAAAGCACGTCTGGGCCAAGGTCAGACAAGCCGGAAAACTTCCCGGTCTGAATGTTTGCGAAATGCACGTCGACAAGCCATTCAAAGCTCAGAACCCGCAGGTTGGCGAAGGTCAGTGGCTTGAGATGGATGTCAGTGCTGAAGATCTAGATGGCGCCGGCATCATTCGTTGCTCTTTCAGCCATGTGTCGCCCGAAGGTGCCAAGATCGACGACCTCGCCCACTGCGTTGTTCGACTTGAGGATGAATCCTTGTGGCGAGCGGAGTGGTCAACGTATGAACCCATGATTCTAAGCAAGATCGAAAGACTCCAGGCGAGATCGCTCAAAGAAAGCACCGGGCAGATTCGAACCATCCAGCGTCGGCAAGCTTACGAACTCTTCAAGACCTTCGTGGAGTACGACGGCGACTACCAAGCGATGAGCGAAATCATCATCGACAAAGCAGAGCTCGAGGCCACCGCACTGCTCGATATCGTGGCGAAGTCGGAAGGCGAGCTGTCTGGGCCATACTACCTCGATGGCTCGTGTCACCTATCTGGTTTCATCTGCAACGCGAGCGACGCAGACACCAAGAAGAACGCTTACATTAGCCACGGGTGGGACGCGGCAAAGATCTCCAGCAACTTCCAGCCTGGTAACGGGAAAGAGCTCCGAAGCTACGTGCGTATGCGAGCGGAAGGGAAGGACGTCTTGGGAGGCACGGTGTTCGTCATTCAAGGCGGTGAGATTGTCGGCACCTGGGAGGGCGTCAGATTTAAAAGGATTCCTCGACGAGTTCTCAATGTGTTTCTGCCACCGCCTAAATTGGCTGGGAAGAAGCTTGGTTCTGGCAATTAGAAGGAAGCAATGGATACAGCTGAGTAGCACTGTGCAAGATTGCTCTGATCAGGCATGGTATACCATTTACGAGCCACAAATCACAAGAGCACGGTGGTCTGATGCTGCCAATCCAGCGGACCAAGGACCGAAGACCTTGGTGAAGACTGCACAGAACACCACGGTAGCTCACACCTCCAATAAGTACCTTCCACCTGTTCGCTGCGTAGCCATCATGGTATGTGCGATGAAGTACTCCCAGACAGAGGTACAACGGCACGCACGAGTGCGTCTGACGTGTTGCACAGCGTGACATGGAAGCTTGGAAGAGTGGTATGTGTCGTGTAGCAGTGTCCAAAGAGCAGGTTTCGTTCAATGCCAGAGTGAAAGGATGTAGAAATGCGAAAGCCCGTGTTGTTCTTCCTTCCATTCCCTTCATTGCTTCCGTCCGAGCATCGAGAATGAAGTGGCTAACACATGTCTTCCTCCACGATTTGGCTAGGGAGGTGAAGCCGGGGCGGGAGGTGCGGGATGCTTTCGGGCTTGACTCAGCAAGCTGTTGGTGCTCCTTCGCCATCTCGACTTCACCACCACCGACCCCGACGGCTTCGTCACATGCCAAAGTACAACATCAGCACCACCACCACCGCCCCATCGACACCACACGCGACATTGAACTTCACTGCCTCGATCCACGCGGCAGATCACGTGCTCTCCATCCAGTCAACTTCACAGGCGCATCGCAATCATGGCAGACCCCAGTGCCTCTCCCGCTCCGCCCACCAATGGCGCACTGCCGACCGCGACCACTCAAAACCAGCCTGAACAACCCACACAGCAACCAGCACCAGCTCAGCCCACCCAACAAGTGAGCGCGACTCCCAACGAACCCGCGCCGGCATCAAACGTTACACAAGACCAAGCACAGCCGGCGCAACAGCCTGCACAACCACCACAACCCACACAACCCACCGACGCCGACCTAGATACGTCCATCGCCCACGAAATGAACGGCCAAAACCCCACCCAGCAGCCCTCGCCAGCTGCCCCCTCAGCCGCAAACACAGGCTCCCCCATCGTCCCTCCACCCCAAAACGGCCCGGAAGCAGTACACCCCGAAGCCGTGCTCGAACCTCGCATCCCCCAAAAGAAAGACGCCAGCCTGCGCGAATTCCTCGGCAAAATGGACGACTACACACCGCTCATCCCCGACGCGGTGACAGACTACTACCTCACCCTCGCCGGCCTGCCCCCACCACCGCAAACCGACCGCCGCCTGGCGCGCCTGCTCGCCTTAGCAACGCAGAAGTTCATCGCGGACATCGCCGCGGACGCATACCAATACTCGCGCATCAGGAGCACCAACACGACTTCGAACAATCCGCTCACGGGCCTGGGAGGAGCTGCAGGGTTCGGCATGGGAGCCGGAGGCGGAGAAGGCGAGGGCGGACCTGCCAAGGGAAAGAAAGACGCTGGCAAGAATGCACCGCTTGGCGGGCCGAGGGCTGGTTACGGTGGTGGTGGCGCTGGCAGTGGCCAGGGAAGGACCGTACTCACGATGGAGGATCTGGGGATGGCGGTTGGCGAATACGGCGTCAACGTGAAGAGAGGCGAGTTCTACAGGTAGAACCTCTCTTTGCGCGCGGCGATGTCACGTGGAAAGACGGGATTGGCAACTTGCTACTTGTACCATGTGGACATGAGCGATGGATTTTACTCTACAAAAGGATGAGCATCGAATGCGAGACTCATGGTGCTATTTTCACGGCGTTGGGGTATGAAGAAATTGGGACTGGTCATGGGAAATGGAATCAGAATCAGGCAAATCTCGGCCTTTAAAATCGGCCTTGAGACTACGGCGAAGGTGGCGCTCGTTCTACTTGTTCTCAGCTACCTAGCTGGGAAGACTTCTGGATACATAATGTAGCAAACTTTACTTGAAACTTGCAAAGTGCACCCAAAACCTGAACTCCTTGCGTGAACGCTAAGTAAAACTGGTTTTCCGTTGAGGCCAGTGGGTGTGAACTTCTTCCATCCCACAGTTGGCTGATTTCGAAGGGGTTTAACTCGTCAAACAAGTCCTCATCTCCTCCTCGTACCCATGCTAGCGGGAGGGGTTTCGAAAGCGTTGTCATCACTGATCTCGTCGTCGCTCGGTTCCTGCAATCTTCTCGGCGCTGCAGCGCGTGCGCCAGTCGCCCTGCTGCTGCGGCTACCACTCGCGGCTGGTGCCTGGCTACTAGCGAAGCTCAATTGCGTCTGGCGGGCAGTGGCAGCAGGCGTTGCTTTCTTCGCAGCCGCTTTTCTGGGCGGGGCGCGCTTGGGAGGAGGCTGGGTGTCCTGTGACACAAAAAGCCCTGAGCCTTCTTGTACATCGTCGTCGTCATCGTCGTCAAGCATGATCACCTCGTTTTCCTCTTCTTCTTCTTCCTCCTCGTCAGAGGGAGTTGCGGCTTTCTTTTTACGCCCTTTGGCGGGTGCTTTGGCGGGCGCTTTCTTCGCTGCAGCAGTGGTTTTCCGTGTGGTACCCGCCGCGGCCGCTCGACCACCTCGGCCTCTGGCTCGGCTGCCTCTACCTTTGGCGGCCATCGTGCGAGGCGCGGGAGTGCCATCGCCGTCGTTGTCCTCGCCATCAACTTCCATTGCATCCTCGTCCAGATCGTTCCGGATAACAGAGGCGGGGTTGTCTTCCCACGCGCCGTCCATATCCGTGTCCCAGTCATCAGGCCTCGGCTTGCGGTTCGTACGTTTTCTATTCGTGCGATCGCCGTTCTCGAAGTTCTGATCGAATTTGTTCTTTAGCTGCTCCATCATTTCTGCCATCGCATTCTCGTCGTCCATGTCGCCATCGTTCTTGACCAGGTGCTCGACTTGGTTGCCCATGGTTTCTGTGATGAACTCTTCCATGGCGTGCTTGTCGTCCTTTTGTACGAATTGCTGCACGGCGTCGCCGAAGAGGCCTTGAGGGAGGATGGTGAGGGACTGCGCGGTGAGAAAGTCATTTACTAACTCGTCGATTTTGATGGCGTCCATGTGTTGAGCCATGGTGGCGGCGTCGGGCAACTCGAGCGCCTGCTTTGGTTTGCGCACGCCGGCAGTTTTCTTGCGATGGTATTGGATGATGTCGTTGGTGTTGGCTACCTTTCCAGCGTACCTCGCGGAGAATCGCTGCGGGTTGTCGATCATGAAGATGCCGCCTTCAGGAGCGGTGTACTCACAACGCAATCGAATGAGCGGCAAGGGTGGTATCAACTGCTCATCGATCTCTCCGTCGCCATCTCGTTGTAGCTCCAGCCATTCTTGGTTGGCTTGCTCAATCAGCTCATCGACGATTTTCATGCAATAGCGATCGACTTCGACTTTGTTGTCGCCACCTTTGAGTCCAATTTTGCGCATCCTCGCGTCTTCTTGAAGCACAATTTCCTTCATCACAAACGGACGGACGGACTTGAGTCTGATAGGCTCGTGTGTGAACTCCTTCCCAGTGATGCTCAAGATCGTGACATGCTTCGGTTCCGTTTCCGGTTGACAAAGAGATGTCGCTACTGAAGACCCAGGCTGGATGACCTTGAAGCCACGCTCGTTGTTCGTTTCAGGGATGATCTTGCACTCGTGTTCGTGACCCCAGATGATGAGATCAAGGAACTCTGGTAGGAAGCTCTCAGGAAGGTAGCCTGATTCGGTGTACGCGTGATGGTTTTGATGCACACTTGCAAGGTTGAACCACTCGTCCTTGTGCAGACTGGGTTGGAAGAACTTCACGTTGCCATCACGGAACGTGCGGAAGAGGCGCTCGTCGCGAACATTGCTCATGCCATACAGTGCTAACTTGGTGGAGCCCTTTTGTAAGAGTACTGGCTTGATCTGGATGTTGTCGGACTCTGGTGTTCGGCCGTAGTAGTTCAGGAGGCCAGACATCTGCAAGATGTCGAGAGCAGCCAGATGTCCTTCGCCGGACGGGTCGTCATGATTGCCGTGGATGGAGAATACCGGAATGGCAACATTGATGTCGGGATCTTCGTAGTTGACGTGGTTGAATGATCTGTCGACGTTAGCTCAGTTTGCAATATCGCATCGATCCGGTCATGAACTTACCCAGCAAACTGCTCGCTTGCATCACTCAACATCTCAATTTCACAGGGCTTGTCACCAAAGCAGTTCATTCTCAGACTGCGCATGACTTGGTACATCGATTTGCGAGACGGTTTGTTCTCGTGGAAAAGGTCACCTGCTAAAAGGATCATGTCGACATCGCGTTCCCTAGCCAAGCACATGACTTCGTCGAAAGCTTTCCAGCTGTCATCGCCACGGATAGGGTCGCGTTCGCCATAGCCGACATGGTTGTCCGTTGCGACGAGAACACGGATCGTGTCAGGTGCTGTCATACTGTCAGTGATAGGTCTACTTGTGGCGACAAGAGGCGAGTACTTACAGTTGACATATGCCATGATGTGCGAAGTGTCGATCGATGGAGTGTGTTCAAGGAAGAGAAGATTGCGAAAGCAGCATGGCAAAGAACCAACGCGCTCGTGTTTGCCGGAAAGCACGTGGGTGTGCAGTGAAGGTTACTTTTGTCGTCTGCATTTATGTACATGTAGTGACTTCAAACAGCGGCGCCTAGAGTTCCAGCCAGGCATCCGCGCGCGCTAATGATGCGAGATCGCGTCCTAAGTTAATTAACTCCGACGATCACCCTCTAATCGACTTCGACTTCCCTTGTTCCCAAAGGGGATTGACTCCGCACCTTGCCTCTGGACTTCGGCGACCACCACGACAGCGACGGGTTGAGAGAAGGGTATAGTTAATCACAATGAGACCCTCAAGTGCACTGTTTACGCGCTCAGTCTGGAAAGGTAAGTTTTGAATGCGCTCACGCACTTGCGCTGATTGCTAACAATACCTCCCCAGGCCCTCACATTGTCCCGTACGTTCGAACATTCTGCGCAAACAACGCCCTCTTCCCGTCTCCCGACTAACACACGCGCAGTCTGCCTATAATCAGACCGAAGGCTGGTGAGCGTGTGCCTCCAATCAAGACACAGGCGCGAGCTGCGACGATCCTCCCCAACTTCGTCGGCTTGATTTTCCAGGTGCACAACGGAAAGAGCTATCAGGATGTTCGGATAACAGAGGATATGGTGGGACACAAACTCGGGGAGTTCTCAGCGTATGTGTAAACCTGCCCAGGAGAGACAGAGGCAACATCTGACACTCAGCAGCACCCGGAAACGCTTCACCTACAAGCAGACCAAGAACAAGTAGAAGAAGGGTTGCATGGGACCGGCGCAAAACCGTCTTTGAATGATGATACCACAGAGGAGGACTTTGTAAAATATTTGTACAGCATGGCGCTTGGTATTGAGGAATTTGAAAGGCTTATTACACCAAGAAAAGAGGGATCGCATGTGAGTGCATGTACTGTGAGAGACGAGAACAGTTGACCGTCTTTATTGAATGTCGCTTACTAGAACCGGAACCATAACTGAGCAGCATGCTGAACGTCAGAATAGTATCCGATTCGGCATCTACTTTCCCGATCGATATCGGCTACATTATGGAGGTGGCTGCCAGATGGTAGTTGTACGGCCTTGCCAAACATCTGCACAGCTCTTTCGCATATCGTCAGTATGCTCATCACCAGCAGGAACCCCCACAACAACACACTACTCCCTGCGTCTCATCTCATCTCTCGTCTTGTTTCGCTTCGCCTCTCTGCTTCAGAACAACCACCACCACCACACCGTCGTTTTCACACTCGTTTCTCCATTGCAGCCCCAACCATTCCCAACTCTTGATAATCGTCTCACAACTGCTGCTCACCGACTGTTCCAACTGCGCTCGCTGCCTTCTTGTCGACCAGCAGACTTGGTATGTCTGATTCTCTGACCTTACCAGATGCTGCGGCAGCTAACGAGTCATCAAGCGTGTACCAATATCACCATTTCCATCGCGTCGAGACGCACCCCTTTTCCCGTGCCACAACCCAACCAACTGCCCAACCGTCCAATACCCGACCGTGTCCATGACGACAGCAGACCAGACCGCCAGGCGGGTCTACTCGGCCGAGCAGCTACACCGACTGCGTGCATCCTTCTCGGCGCCCAAGCTGCGTGAAGCGATTGAAGAGCATGACGGGGAAGATGCAGAACTTGTCAAAGGTGTGTAGTCTTCTTGTCGTTCACGTCACCCACATCCCGTCCCGTCACCTGTGAGGCGCACAACTGCCTCAGGTGGCGTCGCGGATAAACAAAACAAGCAACGCGCTTGGCGCCGCAGATCGCTTTCACTCCTCATACCCGCACCTCAATATACATGCTCCAATCATGAGCATCGTCTTGTCCTCACCCACCCACAATGTCTATGCTCCCACGTGAACCCAGTTTCGAGTTCCACCGAGACTGGGTTCAGAAGATCATAGCTACACCCTCACCTCGGAACCGAGGAAACGCTGAGTTGGACGATTCGCTGACAGTGGATGGATCACCAACAGAACATGTTCTTCGCGGATCGAAGAGCTTTGCTGCACGCTCATTCCGCTCTCGTACGCACGCAAACAGTGTCCAATTTGCACCAAATAAAAACAACGACGAAAACATCGCCGTCTATGCGGATGCTTCGCACGAGCCACCACTGCCGCCACCGCCAGCGGCCATCTCTTCCAACAAACTGCCAGTACTCGGTGAGATTGCCAACAATGGTCAGGTACTCCGCCCGGGTCACTGGAGACTTCGCACATCGCCCACCCCATCCATCCGTAAATCCAAGATCGAGGCACTTGTCAAGCACCATGGCTCTCCACAGCATGTCCGCGTGACTGCTGGCGGCCGAATCGTTCCCAGCGAGCAGTCTCCGCTCTGTCATCCCCGCTTCGGCTACAGTGCCATCAAGAGCAACGGCATCCTGATCAAGGTCGCGCCGACCCAGGTTGGCAAAGCTCCCCTACAATGGATCACTGCCACTCAAGACGGCTACGTTGCCCAGGATAGCGCTGGACGTCTCTGCCAGATCGTCAATGGCATGATCATGCCTCTCAACGAAGAGAACGGCGAAGTTCGACTTTATGTCCCTGCACCCAACCTCAACATTACTCAGCGTGGCACGTTCCTCGGTACGCACGCTGCGTTCGAAGAGAGCATGCTTCCGAATGCACAGCAGGGCGATACCATGGATGCCTCCAATGACGCACCGCAGCCGACCCTTGCCACCCAGAAGAACGCCCTGGAGCTGGAGTATTCTAAGCTGGAGCTAGAGCTCAAGGATCTTAACAAGACAGAAGTCCTACATGGCGGCAGCATGGCCAAAACTGCAAGAGATGCGCTATACACGAAACGCCGGGAGCTGACCACCTCCTTGGATCGCGTGCGCAAGGCTATAAAATCCTTGAACGAATACCCGCAGGACACACAGGTCCCGAGATCTCCAAAGGCAATGCGTGGCCGTCAGTCCACATCTCCCCAGCAAGGCTGCCTGCCACCCTTCCTCCAGCGTACTCGTCAGTCGAACAGCGTCAGTGCTCCGCCGATGCAGATGCCATGGCAGAAGCCAAGACCGCCACACGCTTTTGGCCTGCAGGTGGGCGGGGCGTTTGGCATGCCCAACGCAATGAGTACGAATATCCCGTTCACACCGCTACCGTACCAGATGCCGCCACCGGGAGCTTTCATGCAACCGCCACCATTTGACGGATCTATGGGTGCACCCTTCCCAATCTACCAGCCTCCGATTGGTACAGCTCCGTCTACCGCGACCGAACCTCAACTCAATACGAGCAGCATGATCCAGCCTATCGACCGCACGATCCCGCAACAAGATGGATCGAGCTCCTCGGACATCAAGATCGCTTCCCCTCGCCCGTCGCGCGCTCTGCCCATCAAAGACCCGGAGACGAAGCAGATCACCAACGTGAAGTCAATCCTGAACCCGATGAGCCCAGTGTACAAACCAAACAGTGGCGCTCGCCAGACAGAGGCATCATTCGACAAGCCAAGTCAAAAGTCGATCAGTGGCAGGGCTCCTACACCGCTTGCTTTCCTGCACAGCTCCAAGCCTGCGACCAAGGCTTCGCCTGTCGTCAGCAGCGGCAGCCAGCCCAGCCCAGACAAGAAGAGGATGGCTATCGACAGCTCGAGTGTGTCCAGTGTCAGGACGGCTGACTTCTTCCCTCGCAACACGCGCGACTACTCTATGCGCAAGCACGAGTACCCCATCCCAACGGACGAGTCGGAGGACAAGGAGAATGCAGCTCCGGAACACTACCAACGCACTCACACCGGATCTCCGTCTCCAATCACGCCCAAGCGCAACCTTCACAACTCCAACTGGAACCCGGACATACCCGACGGCGCCTTTGCCAAATTGACTTCTCCGCCCACCGGAGGTTACGCTGCACCAACAGCGCCACCTGGAACTCCGGTCAACGCTCCTTCAAATGCCGAACAAAGACAAGTTGTGTCCAAATTTGGTGGTGTTGATTGGGACAACGAGATCCAGTACGCCAACTCCTCGCAAATGCCGGACCGCGTGGCACACAATCTTAGTCCGAAAAACAAACGAACCTGGCGCTTCGTCGAGGAGCATCCAAGCCACTATGTTAGCGAAGACAGTTCCTCTCCTGTACGAGACCATGAGTGTCAAGAGGATGCTTGCGCCACTGCCAGCCCTTACAAATTTGTTGACTTCTCGAACAAGTCTCGCGGTTGGATCGAAGGTTACCAGGCCGGCCTGCACCGCAAGCCTATCAGCGCTGATCGCATGGGGAGTTTTCTAGACGGATACTGCGACGGCCTGCTCAAGTCACAGCCTATCACTTCGGTCTCAATGGGGATTTCTGACGGCAGTCCTGCGAAACCTGTATCGCGCCGTCCGACTCCAGGTCCCAGTCAAGCATCCCAGCAACAAGTCGAACACAGCAGTGGCAGTACGCTCGCTGCAAGAACACCGATGGAGTTGTCTTTGAAGGGTCTGGACTCACTCAAGCAAGCTGTGTATGCGCCACACAATGAGAGTGCGCTCATGACACCAGCCTTGGACAGCCCTCATCCGAGCCAGACTACTTATCATCTCGGAGCTTGGCAGAAGCGACACGAGAACATTCCCGGCGCCGCACCGCAGCATCCAGCATTCCCACAGCGTGCATCATCTCTCATGGAACGTCAGATCAACCAGACACCTCAGCACGATATTCATCGTGACTCGACACAGGTCTCCAATTTGACGCTTTTACAGAAAGCCGCGCCAATCGCGCGAGACGGCCAGCAACAGCTCATTGTGAGAGTACCAGCTATAACACTGGCCCAGCATCGCGTCGCCAGTGGCCCAGCGAGTGTCGGCGAACGGCCCACCGGCATCATTGGCATCGACTCCACCCTCTATCGCCCGTGGCCCGGAACTGGCACAGGTCCTCGCGTCATCAGTCCCTTCGATTGGAAGTCGTCCAGCTCCGTGGCGCAGGCAGCCAGCCATGCCACTGGCTTCTTCGCACACGCTCAGTTTGACGGTACGGCAATGGATATCGACTCCGACAGTGACGCCATGCTGACACACGCCGCTGGCATCTCAGGAGCTCCCTCAAGAGCCGACAGTGCCTCCCCGAATGTGTGGGAGCATCGCGGTGCCTCGCTCGACGGCATGTCCAGTCCGACTCAACCCGCTAGCCCGCCGACTACCTCTCTGGACCTGTCTCCCACGACATCTCCCAGACTTGGTCCTGCAACCATCAAGCAGGATGTTGACAGCTCAAACAAAAGGTCGTCGCCCACCAAGATCCCGAAAAGCCCTTCGCCTGCCAAAGCCAAATTCGAGCACATCGCCAGCAAGGTTGGCATCTCTGTGTCCTCCGAGAGGACAGATCCACAAGATGGCAATAGTGGCGCATCTCCTCCGTCGAAGAAGAGATGGCGGGACATATGGATTGGCTCGTCCAAGAAAGAAGGGTGCAAGGACGAAAATGTGGGAGGTGCTTCTTCGCCAACCCACTGATTGTGACGCCTCTACGACAACAGTTCCAATCTTTCGACCTCCAGCCACTCGACCTCTTCAGGATAATACTCGCAGCAACCTTTGGCTACTCAGGGAACATCCTCACATCAGCTTCAGTACCTATCGCAAGCTCATTAGCATCAGACTCGATTGCTTCTGTATTCATACAACCCATACTGGCCATTACGAGTTACATCACAGACAAATTCAGCAACACAGCACCGAGGTCTAGCCTCTCCGCGACATTGGCCGTGTCGACGTTCTTCCCAAACAGCCTCACCAGACGTTTTGCCTTTCCTTGAATCTTCAATGCATTGAGCAACAACATGCATCATCGTTGGCCGCAGTGCGGTGCCTCTTTTTTCGAGTCAAATACCAGCTGTATAAGGTTTTTAATGGTTAATGTCGATACTAGGATTGTCCTTATAGATGTAACAAGTAGCTTGAATCAATGAGAGTATGTTCGAGAAAATCTTTCGATGTGCAAATGTGTCGATGCTTAAATGATGTGTGTCCCCTCCACTTACATTCAATGTTGTCCAAATGTCCTGCAACTTGGTTATACATTTTGTTGCAACGTCCAACGTTAGACTACGATACCTTATCAGAGCGAACCGATCGAGAATCGATCGGCGCCGATAGCGGGTCGGCTCCTTCCCCACACTACTCCAAATGCTATCCTCACTCCTGCATGTTTCACGCCAACGCCACGGTCCTCCGTGCCAATGACATCCCAGTCTTCACTTCCATCCAGTGCCGAGCGGAGTTTCAAGAAGGCCTGAAGTAGCCTCCGGACGTCTGGACTTTGGTGCCCAATTGCCGGACATCAACAGCTACTTATAACTCACTGCACCTCGACATTCAAAGGAAGAGGAGCCCCTAATCCCGGTCAGCGAGCCCTAAGCACTGCATTCGGGGTCGGCGCCGGCACACACGCATCGAACACCTCGGAGGCTCAATCGGGCTTGCTGCATTGTCCCTATTACATCCCGGAACATAACACCGCCACATATTGAGACTCGACGAGGATGTCGGCCTTCAACCCAAGATCCTCCTCTCGGCCGGGCCACGCCTCCATCCAATCGCAGCAGAGCAGCTCGAGCAACTCCACAGGTTACACAAGCCTGTCGCCGCCTCCGCAGGAAGCGCGCAGGAGCCCGTCCGGGGGAACGACAAGCGTTTCGACGCAGATAGCGCTCCGCAACATGCGCAGACTCGAGGCCCGCCGTAACATGGAGGAGACTCACTATCTGACGCAAAAGGCTCGCAATTCCAAGCTCAACCCGCCCGTGGACCTTCGGAGCCTGGATTATGTCTCGAAATATGACGACAATCTGGTGTGTCCGATATGCCGCTGCCCGCTGGTCGACCCGGTCCTGCTGATGGACTGCGACCACTGCTTCTGCCGGGAATGCATCCGCCAGACTTGGACGACTTACTCGCCACTTGGGCCAAAAGGGGACTGTCCGACTTGTCGAATGCCGGCGAAGTTGGGCCCTCGCGCGTCGACATCCAACATACTGGTCAACATACTGGACGATTTGGTGGTCAAATGTCCAAATAGCGAGAGCGGCTGCAAAACGCAGCTAAAGCGAGGAGAGGTGCAAGACCACATCACCATCTATTGCTCATACGCTGCGGTGGAGTGCAAAGACCAATCCTGTGGCCTTTCTGTCCGCAGGAAAGACTATGAACAAGGTTGCTTGCACTACAATGTCAGCTGCGAAAGTTGCCACCAAGAAATGCCAAAGGCGGATCTCGACAAGCACTGGCAGCTTCAGTGCCCTGACAGGCAGATCAACTGCGATCTGTGCAGTTCACTCATCTACTATCGAGACCGGGAAGAGCACCGCAAACAGGACTGTCCTGCTGCCAGTGTACCATGTCCCGGTTCCTCATTAGGCTGCACAAACAAGAGCAAGCGAGCCCATCTCGACGTTCACGTGAAGGGCTGCGCGCTTGCAAAACTTGGTCCGGTGCTTGAGGCCCAAAAGCAGAGAATGGACGAGCAAGAGACTGCTCAGAAAGCTATCAACCGCAAACTCGAGATTCTGGAGACTGGTTTCACCGCTATGAAGGACATCATCACCGCAAACCAAACCAGTGCTTCACAGCATGTGAATCCAGAAACTTCGGTCACCTCACCACGCAGTAGATCGGCAAGCGCTGCTACTACTGCCAGTGGCAGAAACCTGACTGCCGAGGACTTCGATTTCCCGATACCACCATCAAACCGGGGCTCAGCTATTCCGCCTCCGTCTCCTGCACGTACACTCAGGTCTTCGAGCGCGAGCAGACTTGACCCGCCCAGAAGACCAGCTCCCGAAGCACCAGGTCCACGCCCATCAGACTTACCACCCTCGACTACCGTCGACTTCGACCTCGCATCGCCATTCACCCAAGACAACGCAAACGGACCCTACACCTCGCCACTCCACCACCTGTTATCCATGCACGAAAATTTGCGAGAAGAAATGACACGAATTTCCACCGCCCTGCAAGAGCTGGACGGCCGCACTTCCATGCAGATCCTCAACGAGGGTCTCCGGAACCGCGAAGAGATCGCCTACCTCGGAGGCCAAGTCGCCGGCATGAACAGGCAGGTTCACTGGCTAACGTCGACGCAGCTGCAGAGGCAGCAGGGAGCGAACAGTCCGCGCGCGCCGTCCGCGTCGTCAAGCAGCGTCAACCGAAGGGGAGAAATGGGCGACGCAGCCGATGGTGGTGCTAACGCTAGCGGGAGTTCGGGGGTCCAAGTCGCCGTCAACGCTATGAGTACGGCCGCTACTGCTCTGCGTGGAGCCGCTCGAGTGGTCAATGTAGGCCCTCAAAGCCCTACGGCTACCTCACCGGGTATCATGCGGAGAGGACCTAGTGAAGAGGGGAGGACGAAACTCTGAATTAAAAAGATGGGCACGAGGGGGGTTGATTTACGTATAGAGTACGGGGTATTGTTTACTACTATTTTAATTTTACAAACACGTCGTTTGCATTCTGATAATCTGGCCATCCTCATCAGTGTTGCCCATTTTGCGTATCAACATGAAAGGTAATCGGCACGTAGCATACTACGGCCCGATGATGGCAATTGAAGATATCAGAGAAGACAGCGCGTTCATGTTCGTGATTTTCAACATAGCTACCTTCCAGCTACTCTCCATACAAACATCACAACCGACAATCAAGCGTCGAAGCCGACAGGTATCTGTCTAGCTGCGTATTTGTCGAAGAATTGCCACCACTCCCTCCCTCTCTACAATCACCCTTCGACTTCAGTATTAGTACTATGTACTACCACTAGTACTATACACCACTATACTACCAAGGAGTCGAAGACCGAAACAACGGGACCAGCCTTGTAGATCAACCGGTGCCAGCTGTGGATATAACTTCCACGCGAGATCTCACCCTTGTGGGCCTACAGGCGGCTTACAAACTACTGCACTTGTCGCTAGTAGTAGTAGCGGTTGACTAAGTAATTGAGTATACATACAGCACTGGCAAGTAGTAGCCAGGATCTAAGCAAGATCCTAAGAAATGTGAAGAGGTCTAGACTTCTCGCTAACACGACTACTACAAGAAGCGGGATTGTTACCAACGGGGAGAGGAGATCCCCATTACTGTGTGATGCTGATAGTTGACCACAACAATACCAGAGCTTCGCCACGCGTCGTCGAAAGTGGGAGCCGGGCTCAGTTGGTGTGGAGTGTCTGGGGTTTGCCAGTGCCAGGGCTGAGCGTTTTTGATTGTCTTGTCGCAGAATGGGATCGGGACTTGGTAGCAGCGTAAGTAGGTGGTACGTTTTATGACCGATCTGGTAGCTGGATTGAGTCTGCATTGCTTCCTACTAAGGGTCAAGACGATTAGAGATTGTGGTGCCGAGATAGGCTTCTGAGCATATCTGGTGGCTGGCAATGCATGCCGCTATCGAATTGCTTGATAGTGATAGTGGCAGTAGTGAAGGCAAGGCAAGGCAGGACATATCTCGAAGCGACGACGATGATGGGTACAGCCGCTCGCAGGCGTATATTAATATCAGCATCAGCCTGAACGGCGGCAGCCGTTGGCTAGGGCTGCAGTAGCGCTGAGCTGGCGAGATTCCGATTCCGGCTTGGCCAGCTTCAGCCGCGTAGGGCATGAATCGCCAAGGACAGGAAAGGGGAGAGACCTTGAACTTGGAGCGTTTCGGACTGTGTATGGGATCTGCAGAAGTATGATTGCATATTCAAAAGGGCAAGTCGTTCACAAAGGCATTTTGTCGATCGCAAGTAATTAATATTCTATTTCTCGCTTTCGCGGAAAATCAACAAGGTCATGGGCTAATCATGCCTTGTGTAGTGGTGGTACCGTCTACCTGTATCTCTTCTGACCCAAAATAAATCTTCCCATCTCGTTCCGCGGAGCGATTAGTGTCGGTCGCTGACTAGTCGCAATCGTGATGTGTGGCGAGCCATCGAACAAAAACACCTCGTACTGCGTGGACCAAGTCGGACTTGTGGAGTATTCTGGCCAGGTTTGTTGGTCGAAGGTCGATGCCCAGATTTTCGTGGGTTGAGTAGTTTTTGAGTCTACGGATGTTGAAGTAAAAGGAAAAATGCGTTCGTGAAAGTCTCCATGCCATACGTATTAAAAGCGGAATCTCGAGAAATGCGTGTGAGTGATAGCATGGTAGTTTGCTTTTTTGCTCAAAGCAATAGCATGCCGACGAAGGAAGTGAGGCCGACGACGCCCATGCTGACGGCCAGTCTCTCGCCAGAGCTCTTGTCGCCGTCGCCCTTGCCCTTTTCGCTTTTAGAGACGCCGGTGCACTTTCCAGTGTGGTCGAGTTTCTTGGCGCCTTTGGTAATTTCGGCAGAGTGAGTGGCCATGGAGGCGACGGCCAGAGTTGAGGTCTCGACAGATTCTGTGGACGTTTCGACGGCAGACCAGCTGGTGGAATCGGTACAGGTAGCGGAAGACTCGTTGATGTCGCAGGTCATGTCCATTTCAAAGTCGAGGCCAGGAGTGGCAGTGCTGCCGTGGAAGTGCACTTGACTGGGTCCGACGGTCATAGTCATTGACTGTGTTTGAGGTTAGTACACGCGGTCGCGCGCAAAGGTTTGCGGCATTTGAGTCTTACAGGTCCATCAGTGCCGCAAATGTCTGAATATGCGTTGTCCGCGCCGGCAGCAGTACATTGCAGAGCGATGATAGTGGTGCCCGGGCAGGCATCGAGGACGGCGCCAGCGTAGGAAAAGGCACCTGCGGCAGGGCCAGGCTCAAGCCATGTGACAGCGGTGTTTTGCGCGGTGGCAAAGGTTACGAGGAAAGAAAGCGAAAGGGTAACGAGTGACAGCATCGTGGCCTGCGATATGACGGCAAGACCGTGGAATGCGATGTGAAGAAGTGAAATCCTGCGGGAAAAGGGCTGTAGAACAAGAGAAGAGACAGTACTGCCCTGTGAGGCGAAGGTAGTGTACAGAAACGTTTTCTGGAGAGAAGAGGCGCAAGAGAGAGAGCGCGGCGCGCACTGCCAGGCTGGCCGTTGAAAACAGAGAGCCGATAGGGCCTCCCCGTCGCGCGTCTTCCAAGAGTGGGCCGCGACTCGCCAAATGAACTGGGTCTCCAAGGCGCGGAAAGGCGGTTGGCGAGGGTTATTGGCGCCAACGCCGCTGTGCACAAGTGGACTTGTGATATTTCGAGCGCGGACCTCGTGCTTTTCAGTGGGGATCTATCTCCCGATCAACCCACAAAGTGCCCAGGCCTGGCACGCGAGATTGAGTAGTAGGCCATCTCTCCACTCCACCCTGGTCTGTTTGTATGGCGTGTGGCGCGTGTTGTCCAAATCGTCACCGACCCGGACTGATGGTTAGTTACATGTCTGTGACGGAGAGCGTCACATCAGTGGTGTAAAGACGCAATTGTCGAAACCGGGCCATCGCCGGAAGGCGTTTTGCGAGAAGATGCGCCTGCGGCAGCTCTCCGATTTCTCCTGAAGAAATAAGCCTCTTACGTGCCGTCCTCGAAGCACTAGTGCTCCCATCCTCTCAGCTTCCGCCGAGTCCTGCAAGGCACTGCCGTGTGAGTTTCCGTTTGTCCCATCGTACAAGGTGGATGTCGACAGGTGAGGTGGTGAGGTTCGTCGGCACGTCACGACAGCCTTTTTCCAACGCCAGCGCCTTGCCTCGTATTGCGGCGTGCTCGTGCTATGATCGCCCTCGACCGAGCTCCGGTAAGGCTGGGATGAGGCTTTGGCATGGGAGAACAAAGTTTCATCAGGTCTTTGCGCCTTCGGGCCTTGCTCCGTTCAGCCAGCCGTTGAGAAAAGAATTAGGGACGCGTCAACTTGTCTTTCCTTAAGTTGGTTAATATAGTTTTCGTCATCGTCGCGGGTTCTTGTCAACGTCAAGTAAGACGAGTGATGTTTGGTCGAACAATGCAGCTTCGTTTGGGTAGCGACTGCTTCAATTTGAGGCCGACTTACTGGGCACTTACCGAAGCAGACGCGATTCCTCTTATCATTAATGTTATCTTCCATGTTGACGCGACGTGGGCTTATCATCATCGCGTCAATGGACATTGACTGCCTACAGAAAGTGACAGTCCGGCGTGAGCTTACGTGGTAATAACGGTGCTTGACTGTTTGCAGAAAATGCGACAGTCCGAAGATCTCCACACCTTTATCCTGCCGACGCCACAGCTCGATGTCATTGCTTCGGTGTCAAGTATCGTGAACACGTCCGATGAGCATTGTGGAACAAGATGTTTATGTGTGTTACTTATTGTGTATGTCAATACACCGTTGAGGTTGAACAGATCATAACGTAATGCCATTTTGTGGTAAAGAGTGAAGCTGCCATTACTTTTCGCTGTTAGAAATAGTGACACCATGTCTCCAGCTTTCAAGAAAGCTCTCAATACTTTGCAACCAATTCCTTCAGATCAGTACGGTCCGATCGCAGAGCTAAGTCTCGTAGAGGGATATCCATCATGCGGGAGCCTCACAGTCTTCTTGAACGTGCCCTGACAGTGTCGTCCAGACTTGCTCCTCGTTCTAGCAACGCTCGGGTAATGTCAAGAGATAGGTCAGGTTGGGCAATGACTTGTTCGATTGAACGAGCCAGCGGTGTTTTGCCATAGTCATCTTTATTCCGCAAGTGAGCATCCAGAAATCCAGTATCTGACGTCTCTAATAGGTACTTGAAAACTTTGAAATCATCCATCCGTATCGCGGAATGGAGAGGTAAAGAGAAGAGCCCAGAGAAGCTAAAAACCAGTTGCTTGAGCGCAAAGATGATCAGCGGCCTGCGGAGATGAATCCAGGTCTCAGGCAGATCGCAGATTTGGTGCAATACGGCCCTGCATGGAGACCCATCTTCGACTGGAATGGACGCGGTTTTCGGCAGATTCTCTTTACCGGACGCGAAAGCGATCAGTAGACGAAGGACTCCTGTGTAAGTGGCGACGTCGGTCGAAGGCCATAGGTTGAGTGAGGCCGGTGCAAAGAGCTGCAAACATGGTGAGCTCCCGTGTTTGGGATTGAGCTGAGCTCCATGTTCATGAGGAATTCCGTGATCGGTTGACAGTGGCTTGCAATGGCAATGTCGACAGGCCGAATAAATTCTCGCAATAGCTTTCGGTCAAAGCCCTGGGCAGAGAGGTTTGGGGAGTATCCGACCTTGTAGCAGGAACTGGACCAAGTGCAGGTCCTGAAACAAGACAGCCAGGTGCAGGGACAGCATGTTGCGTTTTCTCACTAGGTCAAAGACCTGTTTGGAGACTGTATTTTTCAAGATGGACCTCAATTGTTCCGAGGTTGTCTTGATTCCGGTACAGATCTCCACATCCCATCGACCATCAGGTTTGATGCCGAAGAACGATACAACCTCCGAGCGGTCCCACTGATTCAGAGGTCTTGAAAAATCGGTTGGCAGCCTGCGCAGATCGGATGGCTTTACAGTCGGGGCTGGTTTCTCCTCAGGTGCCGGGGGCAATTGGAATTGTGAGTCGTCTCTCGAAAACGATCCGGCTTTACTTGCAGCCTGGGACGAGTAGGCTTCGGAGATAGCAGCTTCGACAGAAGTGTGTGTGTTCTGAGCCTTCACGCTACCCGATCCAGGCGTAAGGCGGGACCGATCATCCGGCGCAACATATGTGTTTTGCGCCGCATCACCAGTCTCACGTATCCATTTCCCGATGTGCGCAGCTTTTTCACCCCCCATCATAGAGTCAGCACCAATTGAGGACTCCGCAACGCTGGCGTTATAGAGCGTAGTGCCACTTCGCAGGGCGTCCCGAGCAAGTTCAACCAGCGGGTCTTCGTCGTCTTCTTTGAGGTTGTACCCGTCCGGAGACCGGTGCCTTTCGTCCTCTATCCTTGCCAAACGCGATCTTATATCTTGCAATGCTCCGTTGAGTGGTCCGAGCAGGAAACCGGGAGTAGCGTGTGAGATCTTGATCGTGACGATCTGCAACGACATCTGTAGAGAATCTGTGTGTGTCTTGATGCGTGCACTGAGTCTGTCAATTTGCTTTTCCCGATCTTGCATCTTCATGTGTCTTGATATGCGGCTGCTACTGCCTGACCGCAAATGTGCCAGAACCTCTGCCAGCTCTTTCAAAGTCTTGCTGCAATCTGACACTTGGCAAACGATGGACGTCGCTGAACTCCCGTCTTCGTCCCAGGGCAGCATGATTGTTGTGGATGATGAGCCTTGCTGCGTGCGCTTAAGAACCGCCAGCACTGCTCCGAAAGCGCTGGCGAGTTCGGTCGCTCCGCTCAACAGCTTTTGAACCCTCTCGTCGACAGTCTTAATCCCTCACACAATTCATCGATATAGTTGACAAGCTGCCACGACTTCCCGGCAATTGCTGACACCGCAGCCGTAGCGCTCAGTGCGGTAATTGGCCCCATTTGTGAGAAGTGTTGCGATGGCCAAGGACAGACGTCGACGTTCTTTGTAAGAAGAGTGAGGCAAGCCTGGAAGAGTGGTAAAGATCGAAGTCGTCGGTGATGGCGAAGGTGTAGGTTTTCAGGTTAGGCAGGTGAGGCTGTGCCGACACATAGGTAGGTATACACCACACCGGAACCAATGTTAGGTAAGCTTGGGAAGCTCAGCCTGCTGAGCTGTGCCATTTGTGTATGCAGCCACGTAGGCGAATGACAATATCGTCTGCTTGTAAAGATGCTGCCGCGATAGAGTGGTGTTCACAGTGGCCGATGCACTACGGTTTTCCTGCGCATGTTTCTAAATCTTGTTATACGCATGAGCAGTCCTGCGTCCGGGATTTCCGTACGTGTATGAGCACTCAATCCTGTAGGGACAGAAATCTGTACATGGTCCTCGAGAACCTACATATAGGTAGCTAAGTCAAATTCAGTCAGAGGTTGTTGTCAAGTATATCCGACCTGTAATCAACCAACTGGGACTTCCGATTCGTTCTCTTGATGTTGAAGATAGCTCAAAGATGATAAGCTCCATCGAAAAGGTACCAATACCTTATCTAGTATGCCCACTTGCTGAAGAAATTTACCGACACGAGTCTCTTCAGTACATGTAGTAGTGCAGTGTGGTCATCGCTCGCTCAAGACGAGTGGCTCTGCATGCTAACTTCCACGGTCGCATACAAGACTCAGTAACAAAACGCACCACCCGCGACATGTCTGCTCGGGTAAAGTGAAGATAGAAAGGTGATGAGATAAGTTCACGAATCAAAAAGAGGATTCGAACGCTGCAACTGCCCGCGGCCACGCCGATCTGCACCTCTCCAGCCTCGGCCTCCCGCTCCGTGGCACACTCTGCAGCTGAGCTGGGCGGTTACGCGACATGATTGGTGTGCGAGCCAGAATCACAGCGCTTACGGACTCCCTCTCATGGGCTGAGAGGATGAAATGGGCGCAAGACAGGCGTGTGCCTGCATGCATGGTACATGATATGTAGGTAGGAATGGGATGCTTGGTTCCTGCTCTTGGCCCCCCTCCTCCTCGAGTCTTCTCTCTTACTACATCCTACATCTCGTGCCCTACCTGGTCCTGGTCCTGGTCCTGGTCCTGGTCCTGTCAGTATACTGTACCGAGTGCTTGGCCGTTCGATGGGCAGTGCGGTCTGACTGGTAACGGGCGACGACGACGACGACGACGACCATACCAATAGCTCATAGCTCGGAGAATAGAAGACAGACCACTTGGGAATACATACATACTGGGGCTGGACTGAAATACTTAGACTGGCCGACAATCATGCCTCGATTCTTCGTCACCCGGCACTGGCGCTATGCCAACCTCATGTACGGCCTCTTCGTGGTCGAGTTCCTGCTTATCGTGGCGGTCCTCACCCTCTTCGGCATCGCAGACCCAAACACATACCGCACAAAGCTCTGGCAAAACGGCGCAGACAAGGGCTTCAACAGCGACCCGAGTATAGTGTTGTACAGCTACGCAAACTATAGACCCATCGACACGCCGGTGGTATGGAGTCAGTTGTACGTTGGTCCTCACATTTGTCGAAGACATCGACTTGTCCAAGACGCTAACATGTCGCAGCACAACCACCTTCAACGTAGTGGCCTCCGTCCTCGGCATGTTCATCCTGTTGGTGAAAGTGGTGGTGTTCGTCATGCACCTCTTCCTACCACTGCTGAGCGTATTCGTCCATGGCCTCATGCTCGCCCTCTTCGCCGTGTCCCTCCGCAACCAGTCAACACCAGACATGAGCGACCCGGACAACCCCAGCCCCGGCCTACCGTGGTACATGAGCAAAGGCTGCTCATATGCGACTCCGTCGAACAAGGGCTTCTGCATGCAAGCGCGCGCCAGCTTCGGCGTGACGTGCACGATGGTGTAAGTTGCTGTCGCCTCAAGACATCCATACTCATATCAGGTCCAACCTCTAACAACACTTCTCCTCAACAGCGCCCTCTACAGCATCTACCTCATCTACTCAATCTACTCAACCATCCCCACCCAACACGAGCGCGCACTACGCGCCGACAACATCGAGCTGAAGAAGCTGACCGAATACCGGCCGCAAACCATGACACGCGACGAGCAGCGCGACATGAACCGTCAGATCTTCCTCAACCTGCCCAAGACACCGACCACGCCTTGGGGGAGGGATCCTTCGAACCCCATGACGCCGAGGACGGTGGCGTTTACGCAGTTGAATGGCGGCACCAATACTGCGTCGTCGATGCAGCAGCCGCCGATGAGCAGCCTGGGGCCATATCAAGCGCCTAGCTCGGGGCAGGGGCCTAGTAGGTTGTTGCCTTTTAGGCAGCATTATGGCGGGCATGGGCCGGATGGGAGTTGAATGTTGGGTAATGCGAAAATCTGAAGGGAGGTGGAGCTGAATAAGGCAGGCCTGCGGGTCCACGCTTACAGTTGTATCGAAGAGAATCACGATACGGTGGATTTAATGACGGTGTTTGGAGTCTTTCAAGTAACAATACTTGAGTCTGTGGGTTCGTTACGAAATGTAACACAGGCGCGGTGGTATGGATTTGGTATTATGGTCTGTACATACATTGCCTTCGGACGCCATTGGGCCTGGTTACATGCGGCCGCCCATGTTGAGTTACCTCATGGGTCATGAATCACTAATCTCCTTGAACCCTCCATCGTCATCGTGCATGTTGTCGCCATGAAATCTCCGCTGTTATCATGGCCAGCTGTATTTACTCTTCATCGCAAGCAAGACAAAAAGTCCATCACCAAAGTTCGCGTCCTTAACATCACTCATTACCCACCAAGATTGAGGGCAAAACTCACATACACATACAACAACTTAACATCCACAGTAACACCTCAGATCTAAACACAAAAAAAATAGCAAAAAAGAAACGAAAGCGTCATATACACCTAGTAGGATGTCAGTACAACGAATCTACCGTGAAGGTGAAATTCATTAGAATGACATACCCGGAGGGATTCGAACCCTCGACTTTCGCATAACTCCAATGAAGCAATGGGTAATTGGTCATATTTGTTCCGTAGAACGAATATAAGAACGACACGCTAAGCCACTGCGTCACGGGTGTGATCTGAGTACTTTCGTGCTTGGTCTGGTTCCAAGAGTGCCGGGTTTTGCCGGGTGGGGGCTTATATAGACTTAACAATGTTTGGTACCGTGTGCTTTGAGGATGTTGGTGTTCGACTCAGTGCTTGGGAGTCGGTGGGCGTTTTCGACGGCGTTTGCGCTTCGTGTTGATCGTTCTGAGGGGGGTTGAAAGATTGTTGGAAAGTGTTTTGAGGGTAGATTGATGGGAGGAAAAGTTAATGCTCTTGTTGGAGTAGGAAAGATACGGGATCGCACGGTCTCTTCAAAGGGTTCTCCTGTCGGGCAAAATGCGGAGGTCCGTCAAATCAAATCCGAGACGCGCTGAGTATACAACACCTCCAAGTAATTCAAATCATGGAACAAACACAATTGTGTAGAATCTATTTTAATGCTTCTTTTACCAGCCATGCATTTTGGAAAGCGCCCTCATCGACGCTGGAACAACAATCAAACAAAATTTTGAGACTCCGACAATAACGTCAAGACTCTCCTCAGGCCCTCCTCTCCTCATCGACCTTCTTCACAACAATCTCCCTCACACCCTCCCAGCTCGCCTTGGCCTCGATAACACGCTTTTCCTTCTCCTCGAGGCCGATGAACTGCTCAGGCAGTACGGTCTCGAAGGAGAAACCGGGCTGGTCCTTGAGAGCCAGCTCGACGGCGTGTGAGAACTTGGCGGGATGCGCGGTGGCAAGCGAGATGTGGTGTGCACCCTTGCCCGAGTTGGCAATGGAACGCAGCGAAGCCGCAATGCCAATGGCTGAATGCGGGTCAAGGATGTAGTGACCCTCGTGCTCGGTACCGGTGGTGGCCTTGTGGCCATCTGCGGTAACATTGGTCTGTTTCTGGGCGGGTAGCTTCCAGCCGTAGACGTCCTTAATCGCTTCGATGGTCTGCTGGTTGCTGACGCGCTCGGAAGTGAAAGACTCCTTTGCCGCCTCGAGGATCTCGGGGTCCACGCCGAATCCACCGTCGTTCTTGAGCTGTGCGAGCCAAGTCTTGACCTTCTCGCCTGCCTCCATGCGGCGGCGGTTGACTTCTTCGGTCTTGCTTGTGCGGTAGGCCAGGTACCAGAGCAGACGCTCAAAGTTGGAAGAGACGAGAATGTCCATTGCGGGTGCGAGAGTCTCCTTGACACCCTCCACGTGTGCCTTGGCGCCATCCTCCTCGAAGCCACCCTCAGCCTCGCGGCCGTGGACGGCGTGCTTCTCGTAGTGTCCAGTTCGCCAGAAACGGTGCAGAATGTCGTTCTCGTTCGTTGCGATGACGAGCTTGTCGGCGGGTAGGCCCATTCGGGTGGCGAAGTAACCCGCCAAGATGTCACCAAAGTTGCCTGTCGGAACGACGAATCGGACCTTGGGGTCGGAGGTGTTGGTCTGACGGGCGGTGGAAAAGTAGGAATGGAAGTAGTATGTTATCTGCGCAAGGATACGTGCCCAGTTGATGCTGTTCACGGCCGCAAGACGGTGGGTGCTGTTGATTTCAGGGTCGGAGAAAAGAGCTTTGACGATGTCCTGCGCGGGTCAGCATGCGAATCGACATTCCCGCGTGGAGTCTTTTTACCTGGCAATCGTCGAAAGTGCCCTCAACGGCAATGTTGTGTACGTTGGCATCAAGGACCGTAGTCATCTGGGCCTCTTGAATAGGGCTGACCTTGCCCTTGGGGTGCATGATGAACACGCTGACATCTTTCTTGCCGCGCAGACCGTAGATGGCTGCAGAGCCAGTGTCACCACTGGTTGCGCCGACGACAGTCAGATGTTCCCTGTCCTTGCTCTTCTCCTCCTTGCCCTTGTTCCTGCGGACGAGGAAGTACTCGAACAAGTTACCTAGGAATTGCAAAGCAACGTCCTTGAAGGCAAAGGTCGGGCCGTGGAAGAGCTCCAGAAGGTGGAGGTTCTTCTCTTGGTCAAGAGTAGTGATCGGGACGATGTTGTCGGCGCGGAAAGTGGCGTAACTCTTCCGGATGATCTCCTTGAGGTCGGCTTCGGGGATCTCGTCGCGAGAGATGTAGAGGGAGAAGATCTCAAAGGCGAGATCCTGGAAGGAAAGGTCGCGCCATTTGGATTGCCAGTCGGATGGCAGGGAAGGGATCTCCTCGGGGATGAATAGGCCACCGTCTTTGGCGAGACCCTTCAAGACGACATCCTCGAAGGAAAACTAAGTGGCTTCTCAGCGTAAGCTCCAGTGCGTGACTTGCCATACCAATGGGTGCGTGTTGGGCCTTGTTGGTGCTAAGTGAGGCAGAGAGGGAGACATACGTCGTAAGAGCCACCTCGCGTGCTCAAATAGCGCTGAGAGGCAGAGTGAGAAGGCATTGTGAGGGTTGGCAGACAATTGCTGGGAGATGTATGTTGCTACCTACCTGACTGACTGTCCAACAATAAAATGTCGGGCTACAGTCTCGTCTGAATCATCGCGGGGCAGCGCCAGCGCCTCCCGAAATCGGCGGTCAGCCTTATTCTGCCCTACACATATTCACGGATTAAAGCTGTTTGATCGGCGGACTTGATTACATATTACTTGGTATCAATCAAATGCATGAAAGACGCAAGGCAATAGTCAACTCTGCATTCAACACTAAAGAGACAAATAAGTTGGCCTAGGTAGGTACGTAAGAACACACCATCCGATCCACCTGTGCATGTGTGCAGCACAGCCGCCGAGAAACACGTTGGCCGCTACGTCATCCAAGGATCCTCAGCTGTCGTCGACCTGCACGACAAACCGCCCTTCCGATTTAGTGCGCGAAGCGAAGCTGCAGTGGAACATCATCTTCATCTTCACACTTGACTGCCTCGTTGGTCCCGCAAACTAATTCCGCCTGCGAGCGACATTTTCTTTCCTCTTGACCACACCAAAACACAACATCAGCCCATCATGGCGAACACCAAACTGCTTATCCTGCTAGGCTTCGTTGTCCTCCTCTGCCTAATCACGCCCTCGCATGCCTTCGGCGCAGGAAACATCGCATCCATTTCCAAGATTGAAGGTCACAACTGGCGTCATGGAGACATCGAGGACATGCTCGAGAAGGTCGCTTGTCTTAAGGGTCACAAGTGGACTAGCATGATGATCAAACGCGTTTACTTTGGCAACTGGCTGCGTGATTACTCACAGGCTGTCGATGTTGGCACTCTCAAAGGCGTCCAAGCCGACACCATCCGCGTTCTTGTCTGGGTCCTTGCTTTCATGTCTTTCGGCTACGCCACTGCCGAGTTTGAAGTCACTTCTGAACGTTTGGGCACATACAGACCCGAGGAGCACATCGACAACCCCAAGGACTACGCCGACAACGAGGATGCGAAAAAGTACGATGAACGTCTCCGCGGGCCAGTTCACCCAGACGAACTGGCTATTGATCCCGAAACCGGCATGAAGAACTATATCGCCAACGAGCGTGGCGGCTGGGCGACCTCTGCCGGCTACATCAAATACAGCTTTGCTCGCAGTATTCACTACGGACGGATGTACACTCACGGTGCCAACAAAGGTCGCGAAGAAGACCTCTGCGAGGCACTCAGATGCTTGGGCCAAGGTCTGCACTGCGTTGAAGACTTTGGAGCACACACAAACTACGTTGAATTGGCCCTCCGAGAGATGGGCTACCACAATGTCTTCCCACACGTTGGAGCCAACGCAGGGATCAATCTCCGCGGTAAGCACGTGTTCCCTCTAGTCACAGGTACTTTTGGAGGCGTCGACTTCCTTCACTCAGTTCTTGGAGAGGCCAATGACCACATCACCCAGACCGAAGTGGAAGAAATGGACAACGCTCTTTCAAATGCACAAGGCGGTGGCAACGCTTCAGGAAGCCGTAGTTTCGGCGGCGGTAGCTCTTCCGCAAATGGTTCAGATCTCATCAGTCTCCTCAATAAGATCCCTGGCACTGGTGGATTGATCCAAGAGGCGAACAACCTCAAAGCAGAGTCTGATGCGGAGGCTGCTCGTAACGCACACAACGGGTATGGAGGAGGATACAGCGCCTCGCGCGCAGACCCGACATTTGCCGCTCCTCCCGGCTCTCAGGGTGGTCCTCCTGGACCCAATGTGCCTGGCACCGACATCGATCCCCAAGCTGCGATTGCAAAGATTTACCCGCTGCTCGAGTTCCGCGATAGAGTTGTGCGCACAATCTCCAGCATCGTAAGCAAGATTCCGGGCTTGGAGAAAATGATCGACAAGATCAGCGAGACTGTCACTTTGTACATCATGGGCTTGCTCGCGCCGTACATCAAGCCGATCATTGCAGCAGCCTCCAACTCTCTGAAGACAGGAAGTAGCACTGTTGTGGACGCCAGCGCCAAGCAGCAATACCTCGTGTGGGAAGACCCTCACGCCACGGATCCAACCCACAGTATGCTCTCCAAAGATCACTTCAGCAACATCCTGAACCAGCCTGCCGGTGAACTTGCCGCTGTGATCCTCCAATACATTGCGCCTCGTGTCATCTACGCTTGGGATCACCCTGATGTGCCTGAGGATGAAGTCATGCGAGACGTATGCAGTGTGTTCCACCACCCTGCTATCCGCGACAACCACCTCGAGCTACACAGGAGCATGTTCCAATGTGTCGAGAACTGGGTACACCACCAGCGTGATCCCCAGCACCGACTGAACGATCTTCTCAGCTCTGAGAGCGTCAAAGCCGGCCACAACCACAAGGTACAAGACATGACAGGATTTCCTCCCGTCAACGCTGGAGGCCACGCTCATGGCGCCCACGGCGGTCACGGCTCAGCCGGTGGCATTGGCGGCATGCTGTCTTCCCTTGGCGGCGGCAGCGGCGGAAACCAAAGTGGCTCAAGCGGAGGTATCGGTGGTATGCTCTCATCTTTGACCGGATCCGGCAGCCAGCAAGGTGGTTCCGGTGGCGGACTCTCTGGCATTTTGTCGTCTTTCTCTGGCGGCAGCGGCCATGGCTCTGGTAGTGGCGGTCTGTTCGGCTCACGTGAAGTCGACGAAAACAGACCTGCCGGCTACGGGACTCCACCGCAGGCCACGGGCTCTCCGGCGCAAGCTTACGCCGGATACCAGCAGCCGGGTTACCAACAGCCAGGGTATCAACAGCCCGGCTACGAGCAACAAGGTTACCAGCAGCAAGGATATCAACAACCAGGCTACGGCGCACCACCGCCTGCGAGCTTCCAGCCAGGCGACCACGATGCGTTCCCCACCGCTCACCAGCAGGGATACGAGGTACCGCACCCTCAGCAGGGATACGGTCAACCGCCCCAGCAACAGCCCCCTCAAGGAGGGTATGGCCAAGGCGGCTATGGTCAGCAGCAGGGGTACAACGGGGGATACGGGTACCAGTATGGCCAGGGTGGCCAGGGTGGTGGCTACTAGATGGGGGGAACCAGAGCAATGAGATACGAGTTTATGCATAGAGGCTAAGGGAGCGATGAGTGCGTGTTTTGAAGCGGACAACGAGGACAATGAGATCGGCAGAGTTTACGCTCTGTAGCGTACTCGAATTGATGGGTGGGTTTCTGTGAATTCCCAATCTACTTAACAAGTGTAAGGACCACAGAGAGTGCCCGGGTGTTTTGCAATTCCCTTCACAGATTCCCACTTTAATTCTTCCATATGAGTAGCCGTTTCGTGATGTCCGATTGCCTCCGGAAGGTATCGTCGAGGAAATGACCATAAGATTTAGGATAGAACAGCTTCTGCGCCAGCCGCAACGCGCATGGAGCATCGGGGAGCCCAACACCTCAGCCTCCCCTTCCTCTGAATCCTCCTCGCCCGCCACGGCCTCTCCCACCACCACCACCACCGCGGCCGCCACGACCCCGTCCTCCCCCTCCTCCACGCCCACCGCCGCGCCCGCCTCTCCCCCCACCCACAGGCCTCTCATGCTCATCCGGTCTCGGCCCAGCCAGCAACCTCGCCTGCCTCTCATCCTCGGAGATATCAAACGGATTCCCAATCCCCAGCATCCCACAAAACCTACTCGTCTGCGGATTCGTATACTCCCTCAACCCGCCCGCGTCGCGCTCATACTGTGGCAGCCGGAAATTCCCGCCATCGTACGCGGGCGCCGTGGGCTCAAAGTCTTGCGGGACCCGCAGGTCGAGGTTCTGGGCTTCGATCCAGGCGAGGGAGTCGTCTATCAGGGCGGCGTATTCGTTGGGGTGCTTTGCGCGGGGAGTGTGGAATTTGGGGTCGCCGAGGAGGAGGGGCTCGTGCAGGGCGAAGGCGCGGGTGATTGCTAGCCATTCCTTGTCGTGTTCGAGGCGGAGCGGGCGGGCGAGATCGGGATCGCTGGGGGTTTCGCTGGCGCTGGGGATTGTCATCAGTTGGAGGAAGTTGCGGTTGGGCATGCATTTGTCGAGCGCGAGGAATTGGGTTGTTCGGTTTGTGATTCCGGGAGGGTCTTCGGCTGGTGGGAGGTTTGGTTGAGGCTTCTTGAAGGCTTCTGGAAGAGCTGCTCGTGCGGCTTCTGCGACTGTCGATGGCTCCGGTTTGGCTTGTGACGATTGCTGTTGCTGTCCGTCAGACACTGGCACTTGGACTCCGTCGAGTCCTTGGCCAGGAGCAACTGGCGCCACACCGTCGTCCTCATCTTCAAGCTCAAGATCGATCTCATCTGCGTTGACGTGAGCCACTGAAGGAGCTGGCTCGGCTTGGACGACTGGCTTCTCGTCGGGCTCGTCGTCCAGATCGAGATCGATTTCGTTCTCATTCTTCGCTAACACTGGTTGCGGAGGGGCAGCTTGCACAGGCGGAGCTTGAGGTAAGCCTCCCTTGGACTCCAACCCTCCCTCATTGTGATCAATTACGCCAGCGAATTTGCAGTGCAGGTGGGCACTGAACCACCACCTCGGCTTCAAGCGATCTACTACCAGTTTCGCAGCGACGCTACCAAGCTGGCCATTCCTTGCATCCTCTTCCAGGTGTGCCTTTTGTCTAAACAATTTCTTCCAGTTGCCTTTCCACTCGACTCCACGCGGCCAGTCGTGACTGATTCCGATGTCCACTTGTGTCCGCACCTGCTGGAGCTTCCGCACATCGATTTCTCTGACGTGATAAATGCTCTTCATGTCGCTCTCATTGTAAGGCAATCTTTCGTAATGCGGTTTCCTGAAATTGTACGATTTCCAGATCCCACTCAAACCTGCAATGCGCAACGGTCCCAGACGCACCACGCTAGCCGCTCCCATGTAGTAGATGTTCTTCGCGACCCAGCCGCCGTAGTAGAGTTCGAACAGGTAGTTGCTGGCCTCGTGGTTGCCGCCGACGAAGACCGTGAGGTACGGCGCCTCCCGCGCTCCGGAGTAGTATTCGTGGAAATCGCACATCTCGCGGTATTTGGCGGGCATCGCCACGCAGTTGAGGTCGTAGGCGTTCCGTACGGATTGGAAGTCGCCGCCGATGATCAAGAGGTCTACCCCGGGCCAGCCCTTGACCTTGCAGGCCTGCTCGATCGAGGCGTAGATGGCGTGGAGTGTTCCATGGCCGCAGCCTTCGATGGCCAGGCGGACGCCGTTTTCTTCTTTGAGCTCGATGTTTGTCGCCATGGTTCGAATGGTGTATTTCGTGCTGCCAAAAGGCACGCGGTTCTGTGAGGAGCTACATTGTTGCAAGTTCAAGTCTGTCGTTCCAGAGAAAGCGCAACGAAGGGCTGGCTGGCAGTCGCGCCAAGACGAGCCGCGGCTTCACATGACTTTTGCAAGTGAATCTTTTCGCAGAGTACATCAAATAGTTCAAACAGGCAGATACCAAAAGGGAAAAGCTCATCAAACACCAGATCATGGCTTCAGCAGCCTCGGAGGCTCGCACACGCTTTCTCAGTCAGGCTGCTGATGCGTTGGCAGTCACTGCTCCGACCGTCTCGTCGTACATACGAGCTAGCAAGAGGAGTGTAGACCCATCACAAGATTTGGGGACAGATGGTCTTGGGAATGTCTGCAATGCCTGTGGCCAAGCACTACTCATCGGATGGTCGTGTGAACCTGTCAGATCAGCTGAGCATAGACAAACGAGGCAGCAGCGCATGAGTGGCGATGATACCACTATCAAATGCGTGAAATGCTCTGCCTGCGGCACTGAGAGCATTATAAATCAGAAGAAGAGGATCAAGGTGACCAAGCCAACGACCCCTTCACAATCTACGAAAGCCTCAATCGGTCTACCCGCTCGAAAGAAATCGTCTACAACAACACAAGTTCCAGATCCAGATCCAGATCCAGTGCCGGTACAAATCCCCACGCCAAAGGAAAATACTCCTGAACCACCACAGGCAAAATCTGCTGCACGTAGGAAGGCTCGAGGCAAGAATGCAAGTCTACAGGCTTTACTGGCGAACAAGAAGCCAGATGCTCCGAAGAGCTCCGGATATGGTCTGGATTTCATGGATTTCATGAAGTGAGCATGGGTGCAACATCATTGCATTTTTAACGCAAATATCTCCTATTGCCGCTGTCTTTTGTCTCAGGATGATCAGCGGGCGGCCCAGAACGCTCAGCATCAACAAGACGCTACGCCTCATCCAAGTACAAGCTACACACTCTTTCTGAAAGTTGCTCAACCACCTCTTTTCGAGTTCAAGCGGACTTAGGCACCATCTTCAGAGACCTCGTCGACCTCCTTCTTGATGGGCGACGGCTCATCCTCCGACTTGGTCGCGGTGGTGGCAGCCTTGCCTTTGCCTTTGCCTTTAGCAGGAGTCGACTTCTTCTTCAGCGGCGTCTCCTCAGCGGCGTCGCCTTCAGTGGCATCTTCGCTCAAAGTCAGCCTCAGATCAAGCGTTGGGAAGCGGACGAGAACTCACCACCCTTGCGCTTGCGACCGGCGCCCTTCTTCTTGCCCGTGGTCGGGGTCTCCGGCGCGGCGTCCTCGCCGTCGTCGCCCTTGGATGGAGACTGAGAGCCAGTAGTCTCTTGATCGGAAGAAAGTTTGGCCAACAGGCGGCCGATGTTGGCGCGAGCGCTAGGGACGCCACCGAATCCAGACATGGCGGCAAACTTCTCCATATCGACCTAATTTGGGTTATTAGTCATCGCTTGATGGGCGTGGGAGTCCCTTTAGGGTGGCATACCTCTGGCTTTGACTTGAGGCAGCGCATGTAGTTGTGGAGGAGCTCCATCTCGCGGCTTGAGAGTGAGCCCGGAGCGGCCTTGGGAGCCATTTTCATATGATATGGCGCTGGATTGGATGTTGAGGGGCTGTAGAGATGGTGTTGACTGACGGTGGACAGTAAGGGTAGATTTCTGGTTCTTGGGAGGGAAAGAGTGTGGTGGAATCAGTCGAGATCTGAGTGAGGTTGAAGGAAGTTGAGCGCGAGCAAACATTGTCCCGGCTGAATTGGCATATATGGCACGTGAAAACACGTCAACATTGGAACGCTTCACTGGGAGGCAGCACTTCTCGCTTTTCCACCAACATATACGCACTCGGCATATAGACACGCTTCAATGCATATCGTACATTGCTCCCAGAGCAAACTCGCCAGGCCAGAGTATGCTATCTACCGCCTCCACGCTCTAATCACATCGCATCATACCATCTATACTCCAACAGCAGCTTTTCTGATCCTAAATGTGAACTTTCAAGCAAGCTCGTCAGCACCGTCACTTCCTTCCTTCTCGTCCTTCACCAGCACGTCCTCGCTCTCCTCAGCCTCAGCGCTAGCCTTCCCTTTGCCAGAACTACTCTTCTTCTTCTTGGTAGGCTTGGACGGGGTGGCTTCGTCTTCGTCCTCTTCGTTGCCGTCCTCCGCAGCTAGGATAGTCAGTCAAAGTAGCCGTCTTGAGACTAGTGAAAGCAACGAACCAGTCTTGCGCTTGCGGGCGCTTCCCTTCTTGCTAGACTCGGGTGCGGCGAGACCTACGGCCTTCACCTTCTTCAGGACTTTGCCGAGGTTGGTAGTGGCGCTGCCTGCGGTCGAGAAGTTGGCGAGGGTGGCAAACAGTGCCATGTCGACCTAGATTGACGATAGTGTTAGTAGGTTGCGATCTTTCGGTGGTCTCGGGGTTGATCTTACGTCTGGCTTGGACTTCATGGCCTTGCACATGGCGCAGAGGATCTCGATCTCGCGAGGAGTGAGGTTGGGAGCGCCGGCGGTGTTGTCTGTCATGTTGGTGGGAGACTTGTGGGTGAATCAGGTGTGGTGTCGGTGTATTGTTGGGGTAACTGTGTGTGGTGCTGCAGAGAATTGAAGGGAGTGATGTGAGTGGCTGTGAGAAGAACAAGAGGGGCTTGAGAACGAGGATAAAGCCTACGACTGACGGGCAAGTGGGAGACGGCGGTACCACGTGATGATCAAAAGAGTCATATATTCACAGGCTGAAAGTAATACATACAATTGGCAATCCCTCACTCGTACAATGTTACAGAGCTCAGTCGCGACCGAGATCATGCATGCCTCTATCAACAAGACCACACGCCGACGACGCCGTCCTTACGGCCTTCGATCATGTAGCCGTCCTTGATCTTGACTCGCTCAATTGCTGAAGCCCTGGGCGAGCCTTCCTCAATGTTGACACCGGGACCGCAGTCCCACTGTCGACCTTCGGCCTTGTCATACACCTTGACCACGTCCTCGCCTGTGGCGCTGACGATGCGGCGGGCATCGAAGGTCATGGAGGTGACTGCTTGGTCATAGGCAAAGGCGTCGTGGATGCCACCAGTGCGGAGATCCCATATCTAGAGGTTCTGGTTAGTCTTACGTCTACGGTAGTGCTTGGAATGGGTATACATACTCTGATACTGCGATCTTGGCTACCAGTGACAAGATAAACATCGTCAAATTGCAGTGCAGTGATAGGTCCAGTGTGGCCCACGAGGCTTCGGTGCACCATGCCGCTACGCAAATCCCACAGCCTAACCATACCATCTGCTGTACCGCAAGCGAGCGCGGTCTCGAAAACTTGCAAGGCACCGACAAAGTCCGCCTCTGCAGCAGGAACTCTGCCAGCGGTAGGACGCCACCAACTATCACCGCTACCAGCTCCTGACGCAGCAGTAGTGGTGTTGGTGGTTTGCGCCGCAGCCCATAGCACGTCAAGAGTCTGGACACATCTACCTGTCTCCAAGTCCCATTGTCGAAGTGTCTTGTCAGCACTACCGCTGACGAGTGTGTTGCCCCTGAAGTTCAAGGCTGTGACTTCTCCAATATGCGCCGAGAGAGACAAGACATGGCAATCCTGCATGGCGTTTCCTTGTGCAGGTGTGTGGTCAAGAGATTCTTCCTCCTGTATGGGTCCGAATAGATGTTCGCCTGTTGCAGATTCCTGGTGATCGTCGGTCATTGATGATTTAGATGTAGCGCTTGGTGGTGGCGGGATGTATTCTGCTTGGCTCAAGTCCCATAGTCTGATCGAAGCGTCCATTGATCCTGTTGCAACCCAGTTGTCCTCCACTTGCAGACATCTTACACTGCTCAAGTGGCCTTCGAGCATGCCCATACACCTTCCAGCACTGAGATCCCAGACTCGTACCGTATCGTCCAGAGCCGCAGTAACCATGGTTCCGAACGGCGAGTCAAAGTCCAACGCGGTAATCATGTCGTTGTGTGCTGGTATTTCGCGGATCTGCGAGCCGGGCTCCATGTATTCGTGCAATACTGGCATCGAAACCTTCCGGGGTGTTCGCGGCGCCTTTTTCCGTTTCGCTTTGGGTGTTTCGCTGCCCTCTGTTTTAGGCAGCTTTCCGTACACTGATTCCGACATGAAAGATGCGTCCATGCCGCTAGGACTCTTCTCTCCGGCCTCAGCATTCTCAGCGGAGGTCTCGCCAGGAATGGGTGTCTGTGATTCCAGCGCAATCGCATCGTCAAGTTCCTCCTGCATCACCTCGAGCTTCTCGGCCAGGTCTCCAACCTCCTGCTCTAGATCATGTTCCTCTTGCTCAAGCCCAGCTAGGCGATCCAACACAACCTTTCGCATGGTGTTGAGGTTCGAGATCTTTGTGTCGATCTCCTTGATCTCACTCGAGCACATGGTCTTTCGTATTCCCATCATTTGTAGCTTGTGGTCCGATCTCTCTTTCAATTTCTTGAGCTTCGCGAGCTGCGGAGCGCCCTGCTCCTCTTCTGGCGCATCCAATAGCTTCTGCCCTTTCGATCCATGTTTTCCGTGTTTCCTCCGCTTCTCCACGGTCGGGCTATCATCATCCGGCAAGCTGGCTTGGAAGCCTTCGAACAAGCTGAACGGGCTCGACGTTTCCTTGACATTTCGTAGTAGGTCGTCTGGTATGTATGTGATTGCACGGTGTTCGATCTCCGCGCTGTTGAAGTGTGATCGTATAAGCTCTCTGGGATTTGCTTTTGCAAGGTTGAAGACTGAGCGCTGTATCGCTGGTCTTTGCAAGGATCGGTGCATGTGACCAAGTGCTGAGTGGTAAGAATCATGGTGGCCAGAGTCGTTGCCGCTGAAATTGGAAGATATGAGCTGGCTGGCAGTTGCAGTAACGGTTCGACCGAGCGCTTCGAGCTGACGAGTCTAGTAGTACTGTCAGTACCTTTTCGAGACGATCCATGCGGGAATACGAACGTTCACAAAAGACTCATCCTCGTTCTCGGATGCCCTTTGGGCTCTGGCCGTCCGGCGGGGCGAGGTGCTCCGTCCGCGAGGCATGACTGGGTGAGAGCGGTCTGCGCAGTGTAGGAGTTTACTGCATTTCGAAAGAGAGCGATTTACGTGAAGCTAGACCGAAGACGTAGGAGTTGTGGGAGTGGGAGTGGATAGGTAGTCGCCTCAAGTCGTGCTGTCGCGTGGTCGCTGATCCAGGCCCAGAGCACATGCGCAAGCACTGGCTCCAGCGGAAGTCAACCCGCGCGAGTCACCGCAACCTACGTCAAACAAGACAATCGATTCACAACCTCAATAGAAACATAAACTCACTGGAACTCCTATCAACGATCTAAGGCCAGATTCAAGACACCATGGATACCGCCATTGACATCAACGACCCTGGCAAGGCTCTCGACCTTGCCAACATTCGCTTTCAGCTGATCAGACTTGAGGATACTGTACTGTTCCACATCATTGAGCGAGTACAGTTCCCTTACAATAAGACAATCTACACTCCCGGTGCAATCGACATCCCAGGCTCAGACCTCAGCTTTTCGGAATGGGTATTACGTGAGCAAGAAGTTATGCAATCCAAGATTCGCCGCTACCAGAGCCCCGACGAGTACCCTTTCTTCCCGGATGCCATGCAGACCCCGATCCTAAAGGAACTGAGATACCCCAAGATCCTCTGGGACAACGACGTCAATGTCAACGCAGAGCTGAAGCAACGCTACGTGAATGACATTCTGCCGGCTGCTTGCGCCAAGTTCGGACGTGCAGAGCGTGCTGAAGCACAAGAAAACTACGGAAGTGCAGCAACAGCCGACGTCAACTGCCTCCAGGCTCTGAGCCGCCGCATTCACTTTGGCAAATTTGTCGCCGAGTCAAAGTTCCAATCGGATCCTGAGAAGTTCGTCGCTCTCATCAAGGCACATGACACAAAGGGCATCGACGACGCTATCACAAATGCAGCTGTTGAGAAGCAAGTGTTGGAGAGGCTACGTCTGAAGGCGAACACGTACGGCCAGGACCCTAACTTCTCTGGCGATGGTGGCGAGCACAAGGTCGACGTTGATGCGGTGGTGGCAATGTACAAGGATCATGTCATCCCGCTTACGAAAATCGTCGAGGTCGACTACCTGATGCAGAGATTGAAGGGCACTAAGTGGGAGTAGACATGAGGCAGGCTTGGTGAATGTCGACGTCCTTGGCCAACTGAACGGCTCGGATATGATTTGATGACTCGAAAATAAAAAAGGTGGAAGGCGGAGGCTTACTGGCGGGCTACGGATGGATTCACATGGGTCAAAGTGGAATGGGTGCATTGCAAGGCGCATGTATAGAGTCAAAGATCGCTAGATTCAGAAATCGCGATGGTTTTTAATGAGAAGAGGAACATATGGGTATCGTTTTAGTTTCGTGTCAGTATCCGGATAAACGTTGCCTGCTACGTGACATTGGTGTAGAAAGTTAGATATTGCCTCCAATGAGTAATCCCACAGATACATGTACAAGTACCGTGTTCCATGCCTTCGCAAGAGGGGTTCCATGTTATACATGTTTTGTTCTGCGTCACGTGAGTTCGTGAACCGCTAAGCCCGATCGAGGCAACGCGTGCCTGCTGCTCCTTCTACCACTCGAGCACAGTTGCTTTGAACGAGAACGACACACTATCGTGCACAATGCACAATGCCGCCACCAATCCTCAACGACTCGGAGGATGACGAGGATGTCGTCGTGTATGATGACTCGGTCCAAAGTTCATCGCACGCGAGTGGCGAGGTGGCTCCTGCAATCACTCTAGACGGCACGCGTGACACGCTCAATCAGAGCACAGGTTCGACAGGTAATTTTGTCAAGGTAAGACGCGCGCATATGTACATCGACTAATGAGGTTTCAGAACGCCTGAAAAGACAAATCAATCAAGCACAGTGGAGCCTTTGTGAAGACTCCAGCGGACATCCACAGCCGTCGACAGAGTCTCCCACATTGAAACGCGACAAGCGCAGACACTCCGGCGCTCAGGCTATGGTCTCTGAGCCTGCTGTCAGCGCCGTTAAACGTGCCAAGACTGTTACGACTTATTCGAGCAAAAAGTCCAGTCCGTCGAGCTTGGAGCGAGAGAAGTTCCTTGCAACATATGGCCAGGACGCCACTTTACCTGACATTTCGCCATCAATCCGTTTCCCTGGCAATTCTGGTGCTGCAGGCTCTGGCGGCCTGCCTGCTAGCTCGTTGCTGTCTGGTTTCGCAAGTCACGACCCTGCAATGTTCAAGGAGAGTGGGGACACCGTGGCCGACAACGAATCGTCTCATGAGCGCATGGTCGAGCAAGCATTGCGAAGCAAGAGTCATAATGTTCAAGCGTCGCCCGAGATCAAGCTTGTGCCATCTGACGACGTTGCGAGGAGTTCATCGTTTCCTTGGTCTGCATCCGAGCCAACTGGGTCAGTAAAGAACCATCGCGCCAAAGGAACACAGGCGTCAGCCGTGGAAACGGGCGAACAAGCTAAGACGAGCGGCCATCACATTCACGACGAGTCGCACAGCACAGCCTTGCCAGTCATAATCGAGCATAATATTCCTTTACCGCCTACTGCCGTAATGATCGCGCCGAGCGAAAACGCCGGTGTCCAGAAGTCGAGTCCAACGGTGGAGATCGCTAAACACGACGTGACAGCCGACGTGGCAGCTCCGTCATTGCGTGAGCCACTCCCAGCGCCGGCCGAGACGAAGCAGAAGGCTGTGAGAGGGCGCAAACGCAAGGTTCAAGAACAGTCCAGTGAGCCGCTCAATTCGGACGACATTGCGGTCGGTCTACCAAAAGAGCGATACAAGCCGAGACCGAGCAGAAGGCGAGCCACCGAGGTTGCAGAGGAGCCGATCGACTATTCCGTGGTTCCTGAAAAGGCCGCGAAGAGTAAGCGATCGAAGACCACGGGAGGCGGCCTCGATGTATCGGAGCACCAACTACCAGCAAAAGGCAAGTTGTCTTTGCCTTCATCGACACGAAAGACGAAGTCTGCCGAAGCGGACGACGCACCGGATGCCGAAATGACGGCAATCGACAAAGCCTCTCAGGACCAAGCTACTCGTCAGATTTCTACTATTCCGCAGACTTCATCTCCTGTTGTCGAGCTCCCTGGTGTTGGAAAAGTGCAGCCCAGTCAAGAGACTCCCAAAGCAGAGGCTGCGCCCATAGTCAAGGAAGTTCGAAAGGACGACGACTTTGCTTTTGCCAAGCCGACGCCCAAATCCAGACCGGCATCAAAGTCGATCCGTAGCTCTACAACCATTTTCGAAGACCACGTTGGTCTTAATGGAAAGTCAAAATCTCCCAGTCTGAGCCAGCAACAGGCAATGAGACAGTCTATCCTGATAGACGTGAAGAACGAGGCAACTCCTGCAAAACCTAGACGTGGCGGCAAACACGTGGTGCCCGATGACGACGATGATGAGGACGAGCTTGCATTGGAGGCAACACACGAAGAGCCGCCTCAAGTGGAAGAGCCCAAGAAACGAGGAAGAGGGCAGCCTACCAAGGCTGCAGCAGCTAAGGCTAGCAAGAAGGTGTCTGCGAAACCCGCAAAGCCAGCGATCCACAATTCAGACCCCGAAGACGACGAGATTGCTCTGATGGCTCCGCCCAAGAAGCGCAGAGGCCGACCGCCAAAATCCGCTGCCGCTGTGGAGGATGTGGACAACAGCAAAGACGTCGAGAATGCCGATGCCACTGTCGTTGAACCGGAGGAAGAGGATGCATCTGCCAAGCAGCCCGTCGTGAAGCCGACGAAAGAGAGCACGCCCGCAAAACAGATCGCCACGGAGATACCCACCCCTTCTCCAGAGCTGCAGCCACCGGCAGCGGCAGAGAAAACGACCGCTCCCAAGAAACCAGCCAAGGCCAGCCCGCCTGCGCATTCGCCGATCAAAAGCTCGTCGCCTGCTCCTTACCGAGTCGGCCTGAGCAAGAAGCATCGCATCCCGTCCTTGCTACGAGTGATGAGACCTCCGCCACCGAAGAGAGGTTGACGTGGATGATGGCGAGATAACATCAACGGCCCACGCAAAACCAAGAAAGACACGATGATGGTTGACGAAAGTTCATTATGATACCCCTTTGTATGTAATAATTCGCATAGCTAGCTGAAAGCGCAGAAGAGAATGTTGAAACCCGCGAACCTGAAACCGCATGCATGACCTTTTTTTCCAAAGGTCTCCCTTTGAGAATTGATACAAAAAATGCGAGAATGCTCACTCTTGAGTTGGACGAAAAAGAAATATGTGCCGAGTACGATGACGAAGCCGTGGCCGTGGCCGTGGCCGTACAGGCGATGCGAACACTAGAGATAGATGTCAGTCACGTCCTGCCAAAACACGCGCATTACGGCGCAATTATCGTTGACAACTCACAGTAGCTTCCAGCTCTCAACTGGTGTCAACCACGCGCGGCGTATCCTGGTCCAGCGAACAGCCAAAAGTGCCTTCGTCCAACGACAGGAAGTCAGACAGTGGCCAGACGATGAAGGTGAACACGATGGTCTGCAAGGCGTGGAAGACAGCGGGTGGATCGTGCGGCCAGAAAAAGGCGAAGCCGACGAAGAGCGCAAAGGTGAGGAAGAGGATCGGGTTCACGAGAAGTCCGGGCACTGTAGGAAGAAGAAGATACTGGTCAGTTTCCTACTTTTATTTTCTCTTATCCCGTTTTCGGATTCGACATCAAGGTTGGTTGGGGGGAAAAACTCACCCTTTGCCAGGTTAGCCCTCCGCCTCCGCGCGTCTCGGATGCGCTGGCGCGCTTTGCTCTCCGGCCTGATGATGGCGTGGACGTCGCGGTAGATGACCTGCGCGTTCTTGTCCTTGAACCAGCAGCGGTAGGTGTCGAAGCTTTCGGTGTGCAGTTGCAAGCCGTCGCCATACCAGCACAAGGCGATGTACTTGGCGCTCTCTGCCGGCACTTGCCTCTCGAGCAGGATGGTGAGGAAGAAGTCGCAGACCTGTCTGTGAGTGGCGTTGTGGGCAGGCATGGGTGTAGAGGGGATGAAGCCCTTGTCTTTGTGCTTGAGGAGGATCGATCGTCCAGGGGAGCTGTCGTAAACGCCGCATCGAGTCAACATAGGGGGGTATTTCATGTCGGAGTATGGGTAAGGCATGTTTGTTGATGTGTATTTGGGGTGCTGGAGGAGTTGAAGTTGCTGTTTGGCTGGCTGGGATTTAGGTTGATGAGAGATTGGGAAGTGTAGAGAGAAGGAACAGAAAGGGCGCTTCGGATCTGTCTATGTACCGCAGCGACGGCCTGCGAATATTATCAGCCTATTCTTTTAGATGGCCGGTCTGCAATAAGCTTTTTGCACTTTCCATCTTCTTGTCCATTGACCGACTTGTGATATCCAAATTTGATGACCATCGAGACTTTTGCGACAGAAAGAGGACAGCAACCCACAATCTGTCCCAAGACTCCTACCAACTTGACGGCTAAGTTAGCAGCATTCTCGATCTACTGCCTATAAGCGTCGTTTCTTGTGATCTCCTTGAGGACAGTACAAGCGTCGTTGAGGCTGTGCACGTCAGGTTGAATTTCCTCGAATTATCTGAGAAAGTGTTGTGTGGTGGAGGCCCGATTCCGACATGGCCAGTGGCTGATACAGCAAGTACTCATGTTAGAGTATGTATGGAAGCGAAAGCCCTATAAGCATACATTCATGCATAATCCAGTTGACGGGCAGAAAGGGCTTGTGAATTCCGCATCAGCTTCAAGTCGCAGCGTTCCATGGTAGAGAGATCTCTGGGCCATTTGTTGGAGTCGGAAGATGCGTCCCGTTCCTTCAACAGTGGTTGGTTTCATGAAAGTCAAAAGGAGGGAACTCTCTATCAACTGCGTTGTGGTGGTAAGTCGAAGCTGACTCAGCGACTATTCGCGCTCAAGCGATGATTGGATGGCTTCAAACATCTGACAAGACTGCACGCCATGCGATGAACAATTCATGAGCGGTGTATACATAGTAGCTAAAGGCTACTGATCTCAGTTGATGATTTCCCCCTGTTCTCTGCAATTTGCACTGCCGTGTACCACGCCCGAGCCTGAGCGCGGCCATACTGTGATCTTCATGTTGAAAAGCCAAAAAGAAACAGAAGTCAAAACGGGAGCCATGCATTCCCCATGTGCTTACAACCAAAAAAAAAAAACTCCCCCAATGTTTCAGCGCCAAGTTCCAAAATGCACTACACCTTCAACTCAGTCATGCCGTTCCCAAGAGTCGAAATGCCGTTTCCTTGCTGAGCGCGGACAGCCTCGGCGTCGGTCAAACCCTTGCGCACCTTGAGGACGCTATCCACGATGACGGCGTCGATGCCTTCTTGCGCCTGCAGCTTGCTGTTGTGGATGTCGTTGTTTAGCATGCCGTAAGACACGCACACCAGCCCGCTCTCCTTCACCACGCGGATGAGCCTAGGGCACAGCACCAGCGGGTCTGCAGCTGCGACGATACCAAGCAGCTTCCAGCGACTGGCGAAGCGCACAGCCTCTTGGACAGAGGAAGCGCGGATGTCGCCGACCTCAGACGCGCCAGCATCCGTGAGGAAGAGGACAGGGATAGAAGGCTGCTTGAAGGACAACAGCAAGCATACGTCCGGGTTGAAAGACGAAAATATTATGTTGCGCTTCTGGCCCATGTCGTAGACAAGACGCAGGATCGTGTCGACGTAGCTGTTGAGCTCCACGGCGTAGCTGTCCATGCCTTCCAGTTCGGTTTCGAACAACATCGGGTACTTCATCTCGATGTTGAAGCCAACGTCTTGAGGAATCTTGAGGAACATTTCCTCAAGGGTGGCGAAAGGCGATTGAATGAATTCGCCACGGACGTTGCCTTTGAAACCCTTTGTCTTGAAATCCCGAGTATGCTTCATTCGTTCGCGCATGTCTGGGCCGTGGTCCATGTTGGCACCACCGAGTGAGTAGGAACGTTGGGGGCGGAAAATTGGCCTCTCATCACCACTACTGCCATTGCTGCCGCTGTTGTCGTTACTGTCTCCGTTTGGCGTCCGGGTAGGGTCACGAGATCTGTTGCGTGGTGTTCCTTCGTTTGCATGCAGGAACTGCTCAAGGGTCAAGCTGTGGACAGGGACGTCGGCACCAGTCTCACTGACAAGAAAGTCGTGGTAGATGACAGGGACGTGGTCTTTCGTCAGCTGAACGTCAAACTCCACGTACGACGCTCCCAAGTTGGCCGCTGTGATGAAAGACTGAATGGTGTTTTCTCCAAGCTGAAGAGAGGTTTTGGAAGCCATGTTCTTGCCCAAGCCACGGTGTCCGAAGACCATGGTGGACGTGCTCCTCCAGTATGTCTGATCCTCCGAAATGGCCATGTTAGGGTGCTTGAATGGAGTGATGACAAGAAAGTTGAAGTTGATTGTTCCGATCAGGTCGAGAGTATCCGCGGCTACTATGGGCACGCTGAGGTCGCCTTGTAATAGCATGCGATCAGACCCAACAGTCTGTTTGATGGACGACAGAAGCGCAACACCACGGCCAATGACTTTGTTGGTGGAGCCAGAATACGTCGGAATGAGATCAAAGTACAGCTTGACTTTGCTCGGATCTTTCGTACTGAAGCTGACAGGAGAGGTGCTGATGTTCTCCTGGATTGGCAAGTCGATGATGGACGGCTCGCCTGTCGCACCTTGAGCTGACACAACTACTGACAAGGCTGTATCAAGCTGCGTAGCATGAACATCTGTAAGTGCGATACTTTCCAGGCTAACTGGAGGCAAGTTCTTGCGGGTGTCCATCGATCCCAGGCTGACAAGGACCATAGCCTCGTCCTTCAAGTAACGATGACCAAATTCCTTGAGTGGTTCCGGCACTCTCTGTGTGCCATTGGCATCTTTCGATACACCGTTCGAGCGGCGATCTTCCAGAGGCGTAGCATCTGCAGGCTGGGCAGGTTTCGCTAAAAGATCAGGACCTTCGTGTATCTTCGGTGCTGGCACTAGCTGCGCAAGTCTGCGGGCGATGTCAATGTGGCCTCGAAGAGCGGCATGCTCCTGAGGCGTCCACCCCGAAGCATCAGACTTGGAGGGGTCCGCTCCAGCGGCTATGAGTAGCTCGACAACGGGCAGATGACCGTCAACGCACGCTATGAAGAGCGGTGTCCATCCGAATGTCTTTTCTGCGATCTCAGGGTTTACGCCAGGTGCTTTGAGCAGGATCTCGGCGCATTCGCTGTAGCCGAAACGCGCAGCGATGTGAAGTGCAGTCTCGTCCTGCTGGTCTCGGTAGTTCACGTCCACACCTGCAGCAACCAGAAGCTCAATAATCTTATGATACCTACGGTGTGTCGCCAACTCCAGTGATGCGCCACTCTTGTCGACCTGCTTGCGGGCCTTCACGATCTCCTCGCTGTTGCCGTATTCATCCTCGGCAAGAAGTAGAGCTTTGGTCGTTCGGTAGTGTCCGCCAATGACAGCGAGATGGAGAGGCGCATAACCTTCCAAGTCCTGCCATCCGGCGGAGTCAATACCACCATCAACGTTAAAGAGGTCCCACTCTCGCATGTAGCGCATCAGTTGCTGTGTTGCGATGACCAGGCCGTATTGCGCAGCGTAGTGGAGTGGTATGCGACCGTAAACATCCTTTGCGTGTGTGGCCAATCTCTGCTCTGAAGAGAGGTGATCTAAGACAAACACCAAGACCTTGATTGCAGGGTCGTCATGTCCGAGCGACGTAGTAGGATCCCGTTCGATGACTTGGAAGGTGTCAGGTCCTCGAGTCGGTGCTTCGGCGGCGTTGATATACACAGGTGTTCTTGTCATATCGCTGATGCCGTTCGTAGGGTGAGAGTCCTCCATGGCGCGTGAACGACCGATAGCAATCAGAAGACGGTGCAGACAGTTGCGTTTGTTGATCTCGTCGTCCTGGTCGATCGAAGGCAGCTGTTTGAGGAGTGCTTCGATACAATTCCATGCCCGGAACGAAATTGCTCTCTGCAGCAGATCCAAGAGAAACTTGCGGTATGCAGTGGGTGTCGCATTGGATAACGCGCTCTCAATAAGCTCTGACATGCTGAGAGTGTCGTCGCCGCGGATTGCAACGTCGAGGTTCTCGATGGTTGCAGTGGGGATCTTCAATGCGTTCCGCGACGCAACTCTGTGCAGTGAGCCAGAAGCTCCGGAGTGGATCGAACTCGCATCGTCTTTCGGTCGGGCTTCGGTGAGTGCAGAGAGCCAGTCATTGATCGCACGCATATCCTGCGTGAGCTTGTTGTTGGTCGCAAAGGGCTTGGGGTCGACTTTCGTCGCAAGGTAGCGACTTTGCGCCGAAGAAGACTCTATCTTCTTGTCCAGCTTCTTTGTGATTTTTGTAAACCCTCTGCGGTTGACCTCGCCGTACCATTGCAGTTTACGATATTGTCCTCTCAGCTCCAACAGTGTGCCCATCAAATCTTGCATCTCGTCCTTGTCCATGGCGTCGGGCAGCTTCGAGGACATGCCGTAGCGCTCAAAGAGCAGGCGCAGCCGCCTGGCGAATTCAGCATACTTGCGGTTGTAGAAGGTTTCGACGTCTTCGAGTTGGCGGTCTAGGGTGTAGAAAAAGCCTGAATGGTGGTTAGGTTTTCCGCACCAATAGTGATACCCGTCTCACCGTACTGGCCAAGTCCGCATCTTCTCCTGCTCGCGTCTCGTTCTTGGCCGTCTTTATGAGCTTCTTGAGAGCCTTGTAGTCGATGTATGACGACGCCCACTCCGGGACCTGATTGTGCGGCAGATTCTGCGCAAACTTCATCTTGATATCCTTGCTCTTGGCCGTCGAGTGTTATAAATGTAGCTAGCCAACCTGCGACGGGGGTACGTGAGAAGCTTGAGGTGTAAGAAAAGCGCGCCGAGAGCGGGCGAGTGAATGAAAGAGACGGTCAACGTCTCTTTGACACGCGAGCGAACGCAACGGTCGGAGCGGATGTCGACGACAGCGTCTGGATTGACTGACTGACAGATAAGACAGCCGAGCAAGAACGCGTTAGGAGCTGGTCGCTTTGCGCACACGTTCAATCGCGGTGAGATGGTTGGTTGCTGCTTGACAGGATGTTTAAACAGCTTAAGGTTGCGACGTGATCCAATAGCCCTCCGCACGTGGGGCATCTCTGACCTACCGCCGATGAGCCGTCTATCTTGGCAGAGTCATCTCATCACACACAATTGTGATGGACGATTGACCGCATGTCTCGGTGGCGAAGTGGCAGCTGAAGTGTCTTTGGAGAGTCGCAATGGTATTTTCAAGACTTCCGTGTCTTCTGGAGAACGTTGATCTCTCTAGCTACTTTAAGCGCATGCGCGAATGCCTGGTCTGTCTTGACTACCTGCGCAGCCGAGTGGAAAGCGTGGCCAAGCTTACCTTAAGCCGCTCTCAAAGAACATGATAAGGGCTCGCAACACTTCCTACTATTTACATTACGGATACTCCGGCAACATACACGCGAACCTACGGTCCAACAGTGACAATCTATCCAATGCATGCCAAACCATTCCGACTACATGTTGTCATGATCTTTCTGCAAGCTTTCCGATGAGCTACACTTTAAAGATCCCGGCGCTGATCTCCCAGGAACGGAAGCAACCTTTTGACATGTGCGAACTCGGGTGATGGTAGCACCGATGAGCGAAGAATGTCAGTGTGGAATATTACAGCAGCAATGCAAACAAAGGTTTCACAATGCACACGGTATACATGGGAGACGGTCTCGTCGTCCAAAGTCGCGTGCTTACCGAGTCGCACGACACATGGATGTAAGTGACTCAGCAACAGAAATGCGAGAGTCGTCCGTTCCATCCATTTGCCGACGTCCGGACGGTGCTCCGGTGAGCCATGTCGATGTTTCGTATGTAGTACTTTACGGCGACCAGCATCTTTTCGTGCCTTTGTCCGCTGTGCCGGCAGTTCGAAGTTGCTCAGACCGGACTGGACTGGACTGAAAGCAGCCAGGACGACAATCCATATCCCAACGGTGTAGGATACCCTACTCGTCTTACGTGAATCCTTGCTCTCTAACCGCCAGATGCATGGTGATTCAGGCAGGGCTGTGCGAAAGCGTGAACACAGTTGTCATAGATAGACCGATCTGGCTGTGCTCTTGATATTGATGGTATGCGTTGCTCCTTCGGTAGAGATATTTTGATGGAGGATGTAGAGGAGAGACTTGATGAGACATGCATGTTGTTGCATACCTTACCTATTGCTCGGTCGAAACCCAAGCCCTAACCCTAATGAGCGACTCCAAAGATATCATGACAGCACTTGGAACTCCTTCTCACTGGTTCAATATGCCTTGAACATAATTAACGCAGTACACGGCATAATAAGACTCGCGCACACATAAGCTATGGTATCACACACGGCGCAGCATAAGCATCGTCACTGCTGGCAAGCAAGCCACCTACGCGATACGGCTCAACTCCCAACTCTCGGGCTCCCAACCAAAGGCATCAAAGAAGACAAATGTAATGCCCAAGGGCCCGGAAACAAACCAAACCGATAATACCGCCCTCCCATATCAACCAAGTGCAGTAGGCCACCAAAAGCTACACCCAAACTCTTTCTTTCCAGTCTCCACTCAAATCTACTGTACCTTACCACCACAAACCCTCCCAACAAGGGTACTCAATTCCCACGTGCCGCCCACGAGTCCTTTAGGGCACATCAAACCACGCTGCAACCACGCGCGCGCGCGCGGCATACGATTTCCCACTTTTCATCATACCACGCGTGCATTGCATGTTGCATGGACTGCAAGTCAACCCAGTATGGTTTGGTTTGGTATATATGGCTTTGCGATATATGTGACTACTACCCACTTACTGCTGCCAGACCCCGAGCCGCCAGCAGGAAGCAAGCCACAAGAAACTCAAAGCCAGCCGCCAGAAACCCTCCTCTGTCACGGTCGGTTCGATTAGGAGAACAACGTCCAGGCTAGAGGGATGGGTTCGGGGATCGGAATCGGGGAATGAGGCCGACGCGAACGCCATTCCGGAACTCTCTTTCCTTGTGCCCTCTCTCCCTTTAGGGCTTAACTGTTGTTGGATACTCGGCACGTCCATGGTAGTAGCAAGCCGTTCGTGACCTCAAAGTGCTCGAGTAAAGCACAAAGTAAAAACAGGTCGGATCCGGGAGAGCTCAAAAGAACCGAGACCAGCGGGTAGCAGCAGCAGCAGCAGCATTATTTAGTGGGTGATGCTGATTGACGATCAGTCAGACCCGTCATCGCCCAACCTGCTGCAAGTCTGTCACCACGGAAAGCCACATCCACAGCGAAAAACATCTCGCCAGCTCGCGTGGGCGAGAAGAAAAGGGAAAAACCGTTGGCTTGCATGGCCACGCATGTGGCATACATGCCACCATGCCTACTACGCGCGCGCTTGTTGATGATTGTTGCATAAAAGGTACGTACATACCGTGCACTACTACTGGTCCCAAAACTCTATTCGCGAGGAGCGGGAAGGCTGAACCGACGCCAGCCAGCCAGCCAGCCTTGCCCAGCTAGCTCTCCGCCCAGCCCAATGCGTCGGAACGGTGCGGGAACTCATCATCAGGCAAAGTCAAGGTGCGAGGATCGAAAGTGAGGTGGAGGAGGAGGAGGAGGAGGAGGAGGAGGAGGAGGAGGAGGGAGAGGGAGAGGAGGGAGAGCAGGCTTCCATCATTCTTTGATATTAGGATTGGCGATGACGGGGCGTTGTTTTTGCGGAAACTTTAGATAACGTGAGGTGACGATCATGACGGATTTTTGAAAGGCAAAAGTGTATTGAGGCTGTCGCAGGATTCTAAGCGAAGGGAAAAGAAAGGAAAGAGAGTTTTCATAGGTAGAACTGTAGCTCGCCTTGACGTAGCCGTGCGTGCTGGGAACAACGTGGAATGCACAGGAGATGGCCGTAGGACTCGAGGGCAGGTCTGGTAAAGTGGCCTAATCGAACAGACAGACAGACAGCCGCCAGCGGGGCACAGATGCCTCCATCCTCGCAGCTCCGAAATATGTGAATGGTTCCAGCCGGTAGTAAGAAACGTGCATCCCACCCAGCCAAGGTGAGAGAAATATTACACCCCAAGAATATACTCATGTCCTTCTCTTTTCCCGTGTGTGTGCATCTAACAAATGATGCAAGACACCGGCCACGCCCCGTAACAATGCCCCAGAATCGTAAAAGTCGTAGTGTGTTTTGTGCATGGGTGATGTGAGCCCATTGATGGAAAGAATGAAAAGTAGCGCCGGTAAACATTGCTGAGCACTCGTTCGCCCTTTTCCTGATTTGCGAAGACGCATGTGAACTCCTCTCTTGCCGGTGGCAGAGTAAAATAAAGTCCAGTGGTATCGTCGATGAAGAAAGATGTGGGATGAAGATGTAGATCATCCAGGTGAATGTGTGTGGTTGTGGATCGAGGGCCGTGTGGCCTGAACGTGAGTTGTTGCGTATCGCCTGTTATACTGCTGCGACGAGTGGTGTTTGGTATTCGGCAGATGGACCGGCCAGCCTGGCTTCGACAGATCGCAGGACCGAAGGGTCGACCGAAGGTCTGTCTTTCTTGGATCTGCGAGAGGAATGTCAATATTAGGTCAAGCGGGCGATATCAGGATCGATTGATCACGTACGGGCTTCGTATGCATTCAGCACACTTTTCGTGCTGGCAATTATCACATCTGTCCCTGCTGACGAAGACGGCGTCGCACCTGTCGCAAGTCCATCGTACCCTTTGACGTGGCTGTTTGTAGACACGTTGTACCGAGGGTTTGGGTGTGCTGCCGCCGTAAGGACGTTGTGGTGTCATGTGGTAGAGCTCCAGACCTCCAGTACCACCGAGTGCCCCAGATCGAATGGTGTAGATGAATCTCAGGGGCTCTCTCTCGGTCTCTGACTCTTCGTCCTGCGGCAGAGCAGCTGTGACCTTCTCAGTCTGCAGATCAATCGGGACTTGCTGAGCCGTCGTTGTTGATGACGGGCCCAACACTACATCGTCTTCTGGTGATGCGATCGCCGCTTGTTTCTTGATCTCAACTGCATCTTTTTCTCTCCGACTCTTCTCGAGAATCCTGAGAACCCGCTGAGCTGGAGCTCGGGCACAATCGCCACATCGGCCATGTCCGCACGAGCTGCACACCTTGTCGCGGCCAAAAGGAGTGTTGCAAGAATGGCAGCTCCAGTGTAGCCGAATGCGAACAGGCTTCTCCACTCGTCTGACTTTAGTTGGAGGCTCTTCTGGTGACCGCTTGAGGGTAGGATACTTCAAGCCGTAGTGCTCAAACAGTAGCCTGGCCTTCTCTTCAGACAGACCAGGGCGTCCAGTTGATGCATCGACCGGAATGATGGGCTCCTCTGTGTCGTCGAAGTCGTCGACGACATTCTCGTCAACTTCCAACGGATTCTCATGTGAGATCACCGGTCGGTTCAGTGGTGTGGTGGGCGATGTATCTTCACCAGTGGTTGTGGCAATTGGGTTGGCAGCACCGGCAGTCGCATCTTCAGTGACATTCGGTGGCGAAGTGGTGTTGTTGCTCGATGCTCTCCGAGAAAAGGCGTTCTTAAAGCGGTCCAAGGCACGACCAAAGCTGTTTCGCCTGGCAGCACGACCTGTGGCGGGCGAGTGTTGGGAAGACATGGCAGTTCAGTCTCTCATAACAGTGAGATGCGGTGCCAGACGGGCGGGATTATGGCATTCGCGAACACAAGACTGGCGAAGAAGTGTGGCGGTTGTGGAGCGGATTGCTGGCGGATTCCAGTAAACAGGTAACAGGGCATGACAAGGCAATAATAAGGCCCGACAAACGGTGCAGAGAACCGGCGCGCTGGGCGAGGCAAGCCAGGATGTTGCTCTGCTGCGCTTCTGCTGAAGGGCGGCAAGGAACCGGGGCTCACGACACGGTAGGGCACGGACGAGCTACGGCCTGCCTGTAAGCACACCAAGTGGAGAAGTCTGCATGAGTCCAATCGGAGGCGAGGAGGCAAGAGCGGTGGATCGACTCCGTCTTTTTGGCTAGGGTCGACGTAGCGAGGCACGGAGGGTGGAAGTGAAAGAGGAAGAGAGCTAGTCTTGCCTGGCCTCGATACAGCAACAACCGACTTATCTCACCAATCGCAATCATTCGAGCCATCGACTACCTGAAGGCTAGCTGAGCTCACTACACAATCCACTAGCTAGACGGACTTCAACTTCGACCTGTCAACGGCTGACAGCTGGTTTCGCTTGCTGCTATGCTGTTAAACGAGATGCAACATTCCGAATGATTCCCAACAGCTGACACACGCGGCATAATTCAGACGTTGTATAAGCAGGGTCTGCACTGCTGTGCTACATGTATATCATCTACCAGATAGTAGGTGCATGAAGTGTGACGAAGAGAAAAAGTGTAGGTAGTGATTCGGGGCTTCGGGGTAGACCGCCGTTGCCAGTCTGTCTGCAAGCGAGGCAGGAGGACTTTCCTCCTTGGACCTTCGAGTCAACCAATAACGTATAGTAACTCGCGTCAACTTTCCCCTTCCACTATCATGAGTTCAGGATTGTTGAATAAAGAACTACTGTATTATTGTGATTGGCAATTGATTGACGCGACCGCGGGACCCGGCGCGCAACGAGACAGTCCACCGGGGATGAAGCCGTGAGGCCCTCGTTCGTGCCCATTCCACACATGTGCCAACACATACCTAAACACACGTTCAGTAATCTCATCACCTTACTAACTCCACCTTGCATGCACAGATGCACAGCACAAAACAGACAAACCACCGCGGCATCCGAAAGCATGCACAATTCAAAGCACAACAACGACACCGTGCTTTTTTGCCCATTTTCAACCGGAGGCCTTCCAGCAAAAGCATGTGATCTTTCATGCCTTCTTCTTCTTCTTCTTCTTCTCCTTCCCGTAGCTGGCTAACGGTTGGACCCTTTCTCTTCTCCTCTCGGTGCTCGCTCGAGCCTCTTCGAAATATTGGCAGTCTAGTAGCACCACTTTACCGGTCGGCAACCCTTCCCGAATCCCGAGTTGTTGGTATCAGCGGTTTTTCCTTGGGAGTCATGCGAGAAGCAGGGAACAGGGGAGAAACATATTCAATCCACCCTTTCACCGTTTGTCTGTACCTCCTCGCGTAAGATTTCAATCAACAGCCACGCGTCTAAAAGCATAACCCATACCTCATGTATCCCTCGAATTTGAGGAAAGCCCAAACCCACCAAGCCATAGAAAACATTTATTTGAGTTCATCCTCACATCCGTCGCCAGCCGTTCCGGTCTCGTCACGTCACGACACGCGTCTGGTCTGGTCCGGGACAGATCATAACAATGCAAGCACTATAGATGTAGATAAACCCACCCGTTCAATTTAGCCTGCCCAGCCCGCTGAGGCACATCCACCGAAGGCGAAGGCGCTCTCGCTCGCCCCGTCAACCTGGGTCAAGTCCCCGCGCGGAAAGAGCGAACCCGCCCAGGCTCGCCAGGCTACTGTACCAGACTCTCGTCTCGTTTCTCCCACGCCTCACGAGTCATTCATTACATCCAGACCCGCGACCACGGTAACGTGTTACATGTAACGCAGTAGGTACTCTACGTAGGAGGGGAAAAAGGTACCGTACGGAGCGCGCGATACATGTCGTTAGCCGAGAAAAATAAAGGATGGAAGGATTTTGGATGTTCCATGGACTGGTCTCTGCAACTACATGGAAGCCTTTTTCGTCATTTGATGACAGATGACAATAGGTACATAGTCTACCAAGTAATGGAGCTCACATGCAGTAGGACTGCACATGCAGCTGTCACCTACGTGAGCAAGCATAAAAAGTATAACTACATTATCTAACAATGTCGCGATATCCAAACAACCCCCACCCTACCAGCCCACCCTGTGTTGTCCCTGTCGCAGACGTTTTAGCACGGCCATGGTCGTGCCCTGAGCGGATCCCTTATCCTAAGTCCCTACTGTAACGTCCTAGATTGGGGGGACGGCTTCGGGGAAACTAACTGCTGGACGACAATCTGTGCTGCGACGTAGTCACGTAGGCAGTA
>Ga0265798_10000702_pt1 | contig 54664 bp, 62 predicted proteins | sample P3T30metagenome_FD_192430 | JGI IMG/M metagenome (GOLD analysis project Ga0265798, IMG submission 192430) | Plant litter microbial communities from East Loma Ridge, Irvine, California - P3 T30 | ecosystem: Environmental > Terrestrial > Plant litter > Unclassified | place: USA: California...
TGACCTCGCGACAGACGAAGCGGTGGGTGATCCCCAAGGGGAACATCATGACCGGCCTGCCGCTGCACCGCGCCGCCGCCGTCGAGGCGGAGGAGGAGGCGGGTGTGTTGGGTCTGGTCTGCCCGACGCCGCTCGGGTCGTATCGGTATCGCAAGCGGCGCGGCAACGGCGCGTCGCTGATGATCGACGTCGATGTGTTCTGCCTGGCGGTGAACACCGAACTCGGCGCGTGGAAGGAACAGCCGGAGCGCGAGCGCCGCTGGTTCAGCCTGGCCGATGCGGCGGAAGCCGTCGACGAGCCGGATCTGCGCGACCTGATCCGATCGTTCGGGCCGACCGATTTCAAAGCCGCGACGCGCCGGGGGGGAATCCTGAGCGCGGTCGCCAGCACATCAAGGGTGGGAAGCATGTTTGCCTGGTTTCAACGGCTGCTGCCCAAAAGCGGCAATTTTTTCGATATGTTCGAGGCGCATGTGGTCACGGTCGTCGCCGCCGCCGACGCGCTGGCGCGGCTGTTGCAGGACGGCAACCGCGACCATATCCGCGAGGTGATCGAACGCGAAAGCGACGCCGAGGAGATCAACCGCGAGGTGCTGCGCACCGTGCGCGAGACGTTCCTGACGCCGTTCGACCGCGGTGCGATCACCAGCCTGATCAGCTCGCTCGACGATGCGATCGACGAGATGCAGGCCGCGGTACAGGCGATCGACCTGTATGAACTGCGCGGGTTCGAGCAGGAGATGAAGGACATCGGCGCAATCATCGTCGATGCCGCTCGATTGACGGCGGAGGCGATGCCGCTGCTCCGCGATGTCGCCGCCAACGGCGTGCGGCTGCACGAACTGACCGAGCGGCTGGTGCGGATGGAAAGCCAGTCCGACGACATCTACCGGATCGGCGTGAAACGCGCGTTCGCCGAACTGAAGGCGGACGACGTGCAGGGCTTCATCGTCGCGCGCGAGGTGTACGATCACCTCGAACGGATCGTCGACGCGTTCAAGGCGGTCGCGAACGAGATCGACGGCATCGTCATCGATCATAGCTGATCAGGCGATGTACGAACTTTCCCTGCCGCTGCTGGTCGGCCTGATCGTGGTCGCGCTGGCATTCGATTTCCTCAATGGCCTGCATGACGCCGCAAATTCGATCGCGACCGTCGTGGCGACGCGACTGCTGAAACCCGTCCACGCCGTCGGCATGGCGGCGTTCTGCAACTTCGCCGCGTATTTCCTGACGATCACCTTCCCCAGCCTGCACAAGGTGGCGGATACGATCGGGCAGGGGTTGATCGAAAAGGATCTGATCACGCCCGGCGTGGTATTCGGCGCGCTTGCCGGCGCGATGGTCTGGAACGTCGTGACCTGGCTGAAAGGCATCCCGTCCTCGTCCAGCCACGCGCTCGTCGGCGGGATGATCGGCGCGGGTGTCGCGCACGCGGGCATTGGCACGATCAAGTGGGTCGGCCTCAACAAGACGCTGATCGCGATCGTGCTGTCACCGACGCTGGGCATGATCCTGGCGATGCTCATCATGCTGGTGACGAGCTGGGCGCTGCGCCGCGTGAGCGCGCATTGGGCGGAAAAGACTTTCCGCAATCTGCACCTGTGCTCCTCCGCCGCCTACTCGCTCAGCCACGGGCTGAACGACGCGCAGAAGACGATGGGGATCATCACCGTGCTGTTGTATTCGACCGGCTACCTCCACGGCGCGTTCGCGGTGCCGCACTGGGTGGCGATCTGCTGCTACGTCGCGATCGCGATGGGCACGATGACCGGCGGTTGGAAGATCATCGAGACGATGGGGTCGCGCATCACCAAGCTGTCGCAGCATCAGGGGTTCAGCGCATCGCTCAGCGGGTCGATCATCCTGTTCTCCGCCTCATGGCTTGGTATACCGGTGTCGACCACGCACACCATTACCGGCGCAGTAATCGGCGCGGGCACGGCGCGGCGCGCATCCGCGGTGCGGTGGGGCGTGGCTGGCAACGTGGTGATCGCGTGGATCATCACCATCCCGGCCTCGGCGGCGGTGGGTGCGTTGTTCTACGGCCTGACGTTGTTGTTCTAAACCGCAGTCCATTTCGGCGGGAGCGCATTGGCGCGGTCGATCGTTGCTACCCTGCGAGACCGCCTGAAAAGGCGAGCCTATCGAGTGCCTTGCCAGGAGATTGCCCATGCCGTTCCCCGCACCCTATGTCGCCGATCCCGCCCGCTATGACGATCGCATGCCGTATCGCCGTACCGGGCGCAGCGGGCTGAAACTGCCGGCGATCAGCCTCGGTCTGTGGCAGAACTTCGGCGGCACCGACGTGTTCGAAACCGGCCGCGCGATCCTGCGCCGCGCGTTCGACCGCGGTGTCACCCACTTCGATCTCGCCAACAATTACGGCCCGCCCTACGGTTCAGCCGAGGAGAATTTCGGGCGCGTGTTCGCCGCCGATTTCGCCGCGCACCGCGACGAACTGATCCTCTCGACCAAGGCGGGGTGGGACATGTGGCCGGGGCCGTACGGCGATATCGGCTCGTCCAAAAAGTACCTCATCGCCAGCTGCGAGCAGAGCCTGAAGCGGATGGGTGTCGATTACGTCGACATCTTTTACTCGCACCGGGTCGACCCGAACACGCCGCTTGAGGAGACGATGGGCGCACTGGTGCAGCTCCACCGGCAAGGCAAGGCGCTGTACGTCGGTATCTCGTCCTACGAACCGGGTCTGACCCGCCAGGCCGCCGCGATCCTGGCGGAGGAAAAGGTGCCGCTGTTCATCCACCAGCCGAGCTATTCGATCCTCAACCGCTGGATCGAGCGGAAATTGCTCGACACGCTGGAGGATCTCGGCACCGGCTGCATCGCCTTCTCGCCACTCGCACAAGGGATGCTGACCGCCAAATACCTCGGCGGTGTGCCGGAGGATGCCCGCGCCAGCCGGGGCGGGTCGCTCGCGCAGACGCTGCTTTCGGAACAGAACCTCGCCGCGATCCGCACGCTCGACGGTATCGCCAAGGCGCGCGGCCAGACGCTGGCGCAGATGGCGATCGCCTGGGTGCTGCGCGACGTCCGTGTGACCTCGGCGCTGATCGGCGCGCGCACGCTCGAACAGCTCGACGATTCGCTCGACGCGGTGAAGCGGCTCGATTTTTCGCCGGAAGACCTTGCGGCAATCGACAAGGCGGCAGAAGATGGCGGAATCAACATCTGGTCGTCATCGTCCGATATCGTCGCTCTGCCTGCCGCCCAAGGTGTGCCGGCACGGTGAATACTTCGGAGACGCGGTGAAGATCAGGCCGACACAGCGCCTTTCTGCGCGCGCTGAGCAACGAACGGGGTTGCTCAGCGTATATGCGCAGCACACTGCATTTCTACGACCAGGCCTTTTAGGGAGAGAATGATGGCACGATCAGCGGAAAAGCGCGGCAAGGACGAGACGGCAGCCGCCGAGAAGAAGGTCAAGGCGACGGGCAAGCCCGCAGCCGGTGCACGTGGCGGCATCACCGCTCCGGTCACGCCATCGAACGATCTGGCCGAGATCGTCGGCAAGGACGATCTGCCGCGTAGCGAGGTCGTGAAGAAGGTGTGGGAATACATCAAGAAGCACGATCTTCAGGACGCCAAGGACCGCCGCCAGATCAACGGCGACGACAAGTTGCAGAAGATCTTCGGCAAGAAGTCGGTCAGCATGTTCGAAATGAACAAGCATCTCAGCGCGCACTTGACCGCCAAGAAGGACTGATCGCCGCGAGCTCCCGCCTCGGGAGCGTGTGATATCATCGGACGCGGAAAGCGCGGCGGGAGCAGCCGATGCCCCCGCAGCGCTTTTCGTGTGTGCCGCGCAAGTCCATATCGCAGCCGACGAAGATCCTCCGCCGCGCGCGGAACTCAATGCATAATCCATATCAAGTCGAGGAACGCGCCTCGCTTGCCGTGCATTGTGAAGGCGAGGCCCGGAACGGGCTTGAGCAAGATGGAGCAGCCACCATGTCCGTTATTGATAAAGCCATCGCCGCAATCACTCCGCCCGAGAGCGAAGAAGCCCGCGTCGAGGCACGCGCCAAGGCCGAAGCCGCCGCCACCCCGGGCGACTGGCTGTCGATGATCCTCGATCATCACCGCCAGATCGAACGCGCTTTCGATGCCGTCGAGGCCGCCGCCACGCCGGCTGAGCGGATCGCCGCACAGAAGGCGCTTGGCGTGATCCTCACCGGCCATTCGGTGGCGGAGGAAGCCGCCGTGTATCCGGCGATGGCCGAGGAGCATCAGGTCGGTCATGCCGAGCTCGCCTATCAGGAACAGTCCGCGGCGAAGATGGAGCTCGGCCTGCTCGAGCGGCTCGATCCGACCAGCCAGGATTACCTCGACAAGCTTGGCCACATTCGCGGTGCGGTGACGCACCACATCTATTCCGAGGAAGGCACCTGGTTCCTCCAGTTGAAGCAGGAGGCCCCCGCCAAGGAGCAGGCGCTGATCGCGGAACGCTACAAGGAAGAGTTCAGCCGCTACATGGGTGCGGACGCAGCCTGAGCGAACGATCGTCCGCCGCCACTTCGGGCGGCGGACGATCCGTCAGTCGACGCGGTATTCGATCGGCTTGAAGGTGCCGCCGTTCGAGTCCGGCGCGGAACAGGCGGTCAGGCCGATGACGAGGTCCATGCCCGCGCGGAACGTAATGCGGTCGCCCGCCTTGCTGATCGGCGGCAGCACCTTCAGCTTGCCGGTCGCGGAATCGATCGGCACGTTCATGAAGCAGTTAAACGCGATCGGGATGCGATCCGGCAGGACGCCGTAGGGGGCGAGCGCTTCGGCAAGGTTGCCGAAACACCCGCGATGTGGCGGCAGCGTCGGGTAGAAATGCAGGAACGTATCGACCGAACATGGCGTCAGCAGAAAATCGTGCACGCCGACGGTATCGTCGATGATCTCCAGCATCACGCGGCTGCGGTTGGAGTAGAGCTTGTCGCCGGTCGTCAGCCGGATCGTCTCGGCATAATCGAGCGTCCGTCCCGAGGAGATCACCTCGTCGAGATCGTCGGCGTTATAGGCGAGCAGATCGGCAACCTGCTCCCCACGCGGGTCGATCACCGTCAGCGTCGCGCCACGCGCCAGAGTGAAGGCAGTGCCGCTACGCTCGGGAATGACCATCGTATCGCTCATTGATCGCCCTTGTACTGGAACGGGCAGCGCCATTCGGTATCGACCGCGCGGCCGGAATATTGCCGCGCCTCGCTGGTATCGCCGTGGCGCGATAGCATCGGGTTGCGCGATCCGGCCAGCGCCTCGTCGCGCACCATGATCTTCTCTCGCATACCCTCGTACTTGCCCATCGCGCGCAAGGCCTCGAACTGATCGTGCAGATTGAAGATCATTGCCGGCCGCGAGAAGCGGCGGGCAGGGCGGCTCGCCTGCGGGTGCAGACCGACCACGAAGAACGCCTCGCCGCCGTAGCTGAGCGAGAAGTGCGGATCGCCCGGATCGGCGCTGACCCGCACGTCATAATTCTGGCCACGCCACCGGTCCTTGTCCGACAGCGACTGGATGCGCGCCCACATCGCCGCTTCGAACTCGGTTTCGGTGAAGTCGGTCGGGCCTTCGAAAATCACCGCGAAGCTGCGAAACAGCCCCGGGTTGTCACGGTAGCAGCCCGCCCAGGTCAGCAATCCGTCATGAATGCGTAGATCGTCCCACGCACTGTCGATCGCGTTGCAGGCCAATACTTCGAGCGTGCCGTGCGCCAGCGCCGATTTGGCGCCGACGCACGGAAAGCCATCCGCGCGGACATGGTCCTGCAACAGATGTTCGAGTTCGGCCTGTGCAGGATGTTGCCACGGGAACAGCGGCGAGGTGGCAATCTTCATGAGCAGGACTACGCCCGGCCTTAACCGATGTTCCTGACATTTCATGCTGATCCAAAGCAACCTGCGCCGCTGGCACGCGGTTACTCCAGATCGTTTTCGCTGATGACGATCGGCTCGGCGCTGTCGTCGCGGCGCAGCGCGACCAGGCCGGCTTCACCGATCGTGTCGCTGAAACGCGTGAACATCTCGATCGCGTCGTCCTCGGGCATGTCGCCGCTCAGCGCCTCGAGCACGGAATATTGTACGCCGAACTGATACTCCTCGCCGTCCACCTCGGCGGAGAACTCGACCATCCGCTCGTCGATATTGTCGAGCGCACTTGCCAGGTCGATGTCCATCTTGTCTGCAGCCATGATCGTTCCTTCAGGTATAAAGCGGTTGGCGCATCGCCTTCGAGCAGGCAACCGCGAGGGTCAAGACGCGGTAACGCGGTGTCGGTTCAATTCGGCACCGCTCTCACGTAACCGGTCGGAACATGTCGGCCAGCCCGGCATTAAGGTCCGGTACGGACGCGTATCGTAGTAACAGGGGTGTTTTGCACGTGACGCGACCAAGCACCGAGATGGCGCTCGCCCTGTATCTTCGGCGGCTGTCGGAGCGTTCACAGCTGGGTGATGAGGAACGCGCCGCCCTGCTTGCGCTGCCCGGCACGGCCACGCTGGTCGACGTCGATCGGGATTTTGTGCAGATCGGCGAACAGGCGCATCATGCCTGCCTGATCGTGCATGGCCTCGTTGCCCGCTTCGCGCAGACCCGCAATGGGGACCGCAGCATCGTCGCGCTGCATATCCCCGGCGACATGGCCGACCTGCATTCGGTGGTGGCGCCGCATGTTACCTGGGCGTTGCATGCGCTGACGCCGACCCGCATTCTGCGTATCCCGCACGCGGCATTGCGGGGGCTTGCCGAACGGCATCCCGGCATTGCCGCGGCGTTCTGGCGCGATTGCGCCGTCGATGCCAGCATCCTCGCGCGCTGGACCGCCAACCTCGGTCGCAAGGACGCGCTTGGCCGCGTCGCGCATCTGCTTGCCGAAATGGCCGTGCGGTATGGCCTGATCGGACAGCGGGACGGCGGATATCCGTTTCCCATTACGCAAGTCGACCTTGCCGATGCGGTCGGGCTTACGCCGGTTCACCTGAATCGCGTTTTGAAGCGGTTGGCGGAGGATGGGATTGCCGTGAAGGATCCGGACTACGTCCGGCTCCTCGACGAGCAGCGCCTGATCCGTGCGGGCGAGTTCGACCCCGCATATCTTCAGCCCGGCCGGGGCTGAAGGCGCCGCGAATCGGGCATTTATTTGTGTGAGCGCGGCTCGGTGCCGAGATCGTGCGGGCCCTGCGGTTTTGCATCCTGCGCGTTTGTGTCCGGCGGCAGCTTGCCCTGCTCCTCGCTCTGCGCGGCATTGTGGTGCGACGTGTTCAACCCGATGAAAACGATCGCCCAGACCGCCGCGACGATGGCGACGATGACGATGGCTGCCTTGCCTGCGTTGCGTGGCGGTTTGGTATCTGGCAAAAATGTCGCTCCCGGCAGGTGATGCAGGGGAAATGCTTTGCGTTGCGCGAGGTTCCGCAGCGAGGATTACAGGCTTTGCGCGATCAGCCACAGATTGGCGGCGACGATCCCCGCGAACACCGTCCACGCGGCTGTCCGCACCGCCACACCGCTTGCGTGCACACCCATGATGCGGCGGTTGCTGGTGAAGCGGATCAGCGGGTAGATCGCGAACGGCAGTTGCAGCGACAGCACCACCTGCGTCAGCACCAGCAGCTTGCCGACCGCGTGATCGCCCAGCCACAGCACGCCGATCAGCGCGGGCACCAGCGCGAGGCCGCGCGTGATGACGCGGCGAAGCCAACTCGGGATCCTGAGTTCGAGGAAACCCTCCAGGATGACCTGCCCGGCAATCGTCCCGGTCAGCGTCGCGCTCTGGCCGGAGGCCAGCAGCGCGATGCCGAACAGCACCGCCGCCGCCGCCGCGCCGGTTATCGGCGCGAGCAGTCGGTAGGCATCCTCGATCTCGGCGACATTACCAAAGCCATGCGCGTGGAAGGTCGTCGCCGCCAGCGTCAGGATTGCACCGTTGACGAGCGTGGCGAGCAGCAGCGCCACGACGATATCGAGAGTCGCAAAGCGCAGCGATTGCCGGATCGCAGCCGGTTCGCGGCTGGTCACGCGCGTCTGCACGATGGAGGAGTGGAGGTAGAGATTATGCGGCATCACCGTCGCGCCGAGAATGCCGACCGCGAGGTAGATCGCCTGATGATCCGCGAAGATCGACAGTTTCGGCACCATCCCGTGCAGGATGCCGGAAACGCTCGGCCCGGCGATGACGAGTTGCGCCACGAAACACGCCGCGATCGTAAGCACCAGCCCCAGCACGATCGCCTCGACCTGCCGGAAGCCGTTGCCCTTCAGCCCCAGCACGATGATCGTATCGAATCCCGTCAGCAGCACGCCCGCCCATAACGGCACGCCGAGCAACAGGTTGAAGGCAAGCGCGCTACCCAGCACCTCGGCGACATCGGTGGCGATGATCGCGATCTCGGCGAGCAGCCACAGTGCGATGGTGGCGGCGGGGCGATATTCGATCCGCGCCATTCGCGCGAGATCCTCGCCCGCCACGACCCCCAGCCGCATCGCCAGCGATTGCAGCAGGATCGCGGCGACGCTGGTCAGCAGCACGACGAACAGCAAAGCATACCCGAACCGCGACCCCGCCGCGATGTCGGTCGCCCAGTTGCCCGGGTCCATATACCCGACCGCGACGAGCAACCCCGGCCCGGTGGCGCGCAGCAGTTTGCGCCAGAGCGGCAGGCCCTTGGCGATCGCGACCGATCCGCGCACTTCGGACGGGCAGAAGGGCGCGGTAGCGTGGCGCGGCGGTTGGACAGACATGGCCTGCCTCTATCAACGCCCGCGCGCCTCTGCCACCAACATCGGTGACTGAGACTGATCGGCGGCGGCGATCAGTCCGCCTCGAACACCGACCAGCCCGTGCGCTGCACCAACCGCTCCAACGCGAGCGTGCCGAGCTGCGAATTGCCGCGCGCGTTCAGCCCGGGCGACCACACGGCGATGCTCGCCTTGCCCGGCGCGACCGCTAGGATACCGCCGCCCACGCCGGATTTCGCGGGCAGGCCGACGCGGAAGGCGAACTCGCCCGAACCATCGTAATGGCCGCAGGTCAGCATCAGCGCGTTGATGCGAAGCGCGCGTCGCGGCGACACCACCGAATGCCCGGTCGAGGGATTGCGCCCGGCATTCATCAGATAGCGTCCGGCCAGCGCCAGTTGCCGGCAACTCATCGCCAGCGCGCACTGGTGGAAGTACACCCCCAGCACGCGATCGACATCGTGGTGCAGATTGCCGAATGCCCGCATGTAATTGGCGAGCGCCTTGTTGCGATAGCCAGTGGCAGCCTCCGCTTCGGCGACGGTAGCGTCGATGAAAATGTCGTCTTCACCCGCCAGTGCGCGCACGAAACGCAGGATCTCGGCGATCGCCTCGGCCGGTTCGCGGCGGCCGAGCAGAATGTCCGAAACGACGATCGCGCCCGCGTTGATGAACGGATTGCGCGGAATGCCGAGCTCCGCCTCCAGTTGCACGATCGAGTTGAACGCCGTGCCGGATGGCTCGCGGCCGACCCGGTTCCATACCGCATCGCCGGCCGCACCAAGCGCGAGTGTGAGGCCGAATACCTTGGCGACGCTCTGCACCGAGAATGGCTGCTCGGCGTCCCCGGCAAGGTGGCAGGTGCCATCGGCGGCGATCACGGCAATGCCGAACCGGCGCGGATCGACCGCACCAAGCGGGGCGATGTAATCGGCCACGACGCCGCGATCGGGCGCCTCGGCCATCTCGGCGGCGATATCGGCAACGATTTCGGAAAGGTCGGTCATGCGCCGGCTTAACGGGTAGCGCGCCGCGCCGCCATCTGTCACACGGCCGGGATGGAACGTTCGTCGGTATCGGGGCTGGGCCAGCACATCACCAAGTGGATGCGTTTGCGCAAGGACGGGCTGGAGCTGCCGCTCGGCGTGTTCCGGCGGCGTATCGCCACCGGCATCGGCGCGGTTCTGCTCGGGATCGTCGCGTTGTTGTTCGCCAAGGCGGGCGATTGGGCGCAGCACGTGTTCGCAGCCGACGTGGCGCGCTGGCCATACGCGCCGCTGCTGGCGAGCCCGGCAATCTTCGCGGTCATCACCTGGGCGACGCTGCGCTGGGTTCCGCAGGCGCGCGGATCCGGCATTCCGCAGGTCATCGCCGCCAGCCGCACGCCCGAACGCTCGTCGCAGGGGCCGCTGGTGTCGCTGCGCACCGCCTTCGCAAAGATCGGGATGACGGTGGTGATGTTGTTCGCCGGCGCGAGCGTGGGGCGCGAGGGGCCGACCGTGCAGGTCAGCGCGGCGATCATGATCGCGGTGCACAAGCTGTTGCGGGTGCCGATCACCGCCGGCGTGCTGATCGCGGGCGGCGCGGCGGGTGTGGCGGCGGCGTTCAACACGCCGCTTGCGGGTGTCGCCTTCGCGATCGAGGAATTGGCCTCCGCCTATGAACAGCGCGTGGCCGTACTGGTGATGGCGGCGGTGATGATCTCCGGCCTGGTCAGCCTGGGCATCGCGGGCGATTACGTCTATTTCGGATCGATGCGGCAGACGCTGTCGCTGGCGTCGGTCATGCTGATCTGCCCGGTGGCGGGCGTGGTGGGCGGTGCCAGTGGCGGGCTGTTCAGCCGCGCCGTGCTGGCCTTCACCACACCGTCGCACCCGCTGCTGAAGCGTATGCGCTCACGCCCGGTCCTGTTCTCCGCCGGCTGCGGGCTGGTGGTGGCGATCCTCGGCATCGCCACGCGCGGCGAGGTGTGGGGCACCGGCTACGACGCGACCAAGCAGTTGGTCGAAGGCGGCGCCGGAACCTTGTGGTTCGGCCCGGCCAAGCTCGTCACGACGCTGGCAACGACGCTGAGCGGTACGCCCGGCGGCATCTTCGCGCCGTCGCTCGCCGTGGGGGCGGGGATCGGTCACCTGATCGCGGCGGCGTTCCCGAACGATCCCGGCGGCGCGGTGGTGACGCTCGGCATGGTCGCCTATTTCGTCGGCGTGGTGCGCGCACCGCTCACCGCCGTCATCATCATCAGCGAGGCGACGGCGAGCCGCGGCATGATCCTGCCGCTGTTCGCGACCGCACTGATCGCGGATGGCGTAAGTTCGGTCATCTCGCGTGAGCGCCTGTATCACGGCCTGTCGCGCGGGTTCCTCGAACCCGCAATGTCGAAAGATCCTGAACCGGAGGTAGCCGCTACCAGCCCCGGCGAGGGACCGAAGCCCGTCAAGTAGCGGCTGTGAAAGAACCGCCGCTTCACGGTGCAACGATCGTACGAGTGGCCTTCAGCTTTCGCGGGGCGAAGGTAAATAGTTGCAGACACAAGGTTTGTCGAAAATCGCGCAAGACAAACCGCTCTTGGTCGCATGTAAAGGTTGCCGAACCCCCCGAACATGGCCGATGATCGCGCGATGAGCACGCTCGATACGCGCACCGATCAGATGTTTCCCACGCTCGATCCCACGCAGATAGAGGTTGCGCGACGCTTCGCCAGCGCGCCTGCGCGCCAGTTCGCAGCCGGTGAACTGGTCTACGGTATCGGCGATCTCGACGCGCCGGCATGGCTGGTGCTGGACGGGGCCATCGACGTCACGCGCCGCGACGGTCTTCGCCACGATGCGGTCATTACCGTCCATCTGCCCGGCCAGTTCAGTGGCGAGGTGGCGCAACTGTCCGGTCGCCCGACCATCGCGGCAGGCCATGCCGGCGCGCAGGGCTGCACGGCGTTGCCGTTCGATGCCGCGCACCTGCGCGCGCTAATGGTCGGATCTGCGGACCTCGGCGAAATCGTGATGCGGGCGCTGATCCTGCGCCGCGTCGGCCTGATCGAGGAGGGCGGCGCAGGCTCGATCCTGATCGGCACGCCGGGCAGTGCGGATGTCGTGCGGTTGCAGGGCTTCATGACGCGCAACGGTTACCCGAATCTGGTGCTCGACGCCGCGTCGGACGACGAGGGACGCGCGCTGATCGAGCGTAGCGGTGTCCTGCCCGAGGAACTGCCATTGATGGTCTGCCCCAACGGGACGATCCTCAAGCGACCGAGCGATGCCGAGGCCGCTGCCTGCCTCGGCATGACGCCCGACCTCGACCCCGAGAACCTCTACGACGTCGCGATCGTCGGCGCCGGGCCGGCGGGGCTGGCGGCATCGGTCTATGCCGCATCCGAAGGGCTGTCGGTCGTGGTGCTGGACGAGCGGGCAACCGGCGGACAGGCGGGTGCATCCGCGCGGATCGAGAACTACCTTGGTTTTCCGACCGGCATTTCCGGCCGGGCGCTGGCCGGTCGCGCGCTTACGCAGGCGCTGAAGTTCGGGGTCGAGGTGGCGGTGCCGCTCGCTGTCGAGCGGCTCGATTGTGGCGAGGCCCACCGCGCCGGCGATCCGCACACGCTGGTGCTGGCGAACGGCGGCACGGTCAAGGCGCGCGCCGTGATCGTGGCGAGCGGCGCTCGCTACCGGCGCCCCGCGATCGACAACCTCGCCACCTTCGACGGCGATGGCGTGTCCTATTGGGCGTCGCCGATCGAGGCGAAGCTGTGCGAAGGCGAGTGTATCGCGCTGGTCGGCGGCGGTAACTCGGCCGGGCAGGCGGTCGTGTTCCTCGCCGCCAAGGTGAAGCACCTCGATCTGGTGGTACGCCGCGATCTGCGCGAGACGATGTCGCGGTATCTGATCGACCGCATCGCCGCGTTGCCGAACGTGACCGTCCATGTCGGCTCCGAAGTCGTCGGGCTGGAGGGTGATCGCACGACCGGGCTGACCGCGGCGATCTTCAAGGACAGGGCGACCGGCGCGACCAGACGCTGTGCCTTGCGCCACCTGTTCCTGTTCGTCGGTGCAGACCCCAATGCCGGCTGGCTCGACGGTTGCGTCGACACCGATGCGAAGGGTTTCATCGTGACCGGCGGATCGGCGCTGCCGCTTCAGACCAGCCTGCCCGGCGTGTTCGCGATCGGCGACGTGCGCGCCGGATCGACCAAGCGCGTCGCGGCGGCGGTGGGCGAGGGCGCGGCGGTGGTGGCGCAAATTCACATGATGCTCGCCGAATGACCGACTCGTTCGATCTCGATCGCTTCGTGGCGGCGCAGGCCGAGACTTACGCCACCGCGCTCGCCGAGGTGCGGCGCGGCGCGAAGCGCAGCCACTGGATGTGGTTCATTTTCCCGCAGATCGCAGGTCTTGGATCAAGCGCGATGGCGCGTCACTATGCGATCGAGTCGCTTGACGAGGCGCGGGCGTACCTCGCGCACCCGCTGCTGGGCGCGCGGTTGCGCGAGATCGTCGGCGCGCTGGAGGGTTTGCCGAACGCCTCACCGGAGGCGGTGTTCGGCGGGATCGATGCAGTGAAGTTACGCTCGTCGCTGACCCTGTTCGAGGCGGCGGGTGGCGGTCCGGCGTTCGGCGCTGCGCTCGACCGTTGGTTCGGGGGTAAACGCGACGCAGCAACCGTCGCGCGATTGGCCGAAGGTGATGCAACGCAAACGCGGCATTAACCGCATCTTTGTTCGTCACGCAGTACACGACCACGATGCGCGCGCTTCATCGATCACCGCTAGAACTGGTTCTGATCGTAGTGCTCGCCGGCATCTTGTTCGTGTGCTTCCACGATGTGGCGATGCTCGATCCGGGCAACGTTGGCTGGCTCATGCGTGGTAGCGACAACGGCGAAAACGCGCTTGGGCTGCACGCCTGGCTCAACGATCCCGGAGCGCGCGGTTTCTGGACGCACCTGCTGAATGCGCCCGAGGGCGTGAGCCTGCTGTTCACCGACAGCAATCCCCTGACCGCGCTGCTGGTAAAGCCCTTCGCGCCACGAGGTGACTTTCAGATCATCGGGCTGTGGTTCCTGCTGTGCCTTGTCCTGCACCTCGTCTTCGCGCGGGCACTGCTGGCCCCGTATGCGGCAACGTCGCTGGGGCTGTGGTGCGGCGTGGTGTTGCTCACCCTGCTGCCCACGCTGTTCGTGCGGCAGTTGCATGCCAATCTGTGCGCGCATTGGCTGATCCTGTGGGCGTTATGGATCCACGTGTCGCCGCACCGCGCCGGAAACTGGCGCTGGTGGTTGCCGGTGATGGCGGTGGCGGCGGCGATCCACGCCTATCTGCTGGTGATGGTCGCGTGCATCTGGGGATCGGCGCTGCTCGAACGCTTCGTGCGGGACGCGCCCGCGCGTTTGCGGCTGGTGACGGGCGCGGTCGCGACGTTCGGCGTCACGATCGGGATCGTGTTGCTGCTGGTCGGCGGCGGTGGGCTGGTGTCGACGGGATCGTTCGGGCGCTACGGTATGCCGGTTGATGCGCCGTGGAACCCCGCCTTGGCCGGCATGTCGCCTTTCCTGCCCGCGCATCCGCAGGCGGTCGACCGGCAGGTCGAGGCGTTCCAATACCTTGGCGCCGGTGTGCTGCTGCTGGTGGTGGTGGCGCTGTTCCTCTCCCGTCGAGCCGCGCCGGCGATTTCCGCACTGCACCGGCGCTTGTTGTGGCTGCTACCCGCGCTGGTGCTGCTGACGCTGCTCGCGATATCGCGGCGGGTCGACTGGGCGGGTGAGACGTTGCTGACCGTGCCGATGTCGGCGCACGCCGTCGCGCTGCTCGATCCGGTGCGGGCGTCGGCGCGGCTGTTCTGGCCGGTCGCCTATGCGCTGGTACTGTGGGCGGTGACGAGCGCCTACCGGTTGCCGCCGCAAGCGGCGCAACTGCTGCTCGCGGTCGTGCTGGCGGTTCAGATGGTCGATCTGGTGCCGCTCTCCACCTTGATGCGGCACGATGTCAGCATTGCCGAGGATCGCACCAGATGGCTGCGGACGCGCGACCCACGCTGGCCGGCGGTGATTGCGCGCGCCCGCGACATCACGTTCGTGCCGGCCGATGCAGTCACCCATCTCGCTCTGTTTCAGGAGGTTGCGTGGCGCGCGATCGACGCCGGCAAACCGATGCGGCTGGTGTACGCCGCGCGCGACAACGCCGTTACACTCGCGCGGCAGGAGAGAGAAACGCGCGATTTCACCAGCGGACGGCTGGTACCCGGCCGGCTATACGTGGTGCTCCCCGGCATGGATGCGCCGCCGGGGCGACCCGTGTTGGTGCTCGATGGCGTGCGGCTGGTTCAAGCCGGCCCGACCTCTCTGCGCTTCTGACGCTTGCCGTGCCGCGCGGGGTTCCGCCGCGCGCCGGCTATGCTATCTGCCGCCGATCAAAAGAATACGGAGCAGGATGATGAGCCTTCAACTCGATTTCGCGCTGGGCGAAACGGCGGACATGATCCGCGACACGACCGAACGCTTCGCGTCCGAACGGATCGCGCCGCTTGCCGCGCGCATCGACGCGGAGGACTGGTTCCCGCAAGCGCTGTGGCCGGAGATGGGCGCGCTCGGCCTGCACGGCATTACCGTGGCGGAGGCGGACGGTGGGCTCGGCCTGGGGTATCTCGAGCATGTCGTCGCGATCGAGGAAATCGCGCGTGCCTCTGCGTCGGTCGGCCTCAGCTACGGCGCGCATTCGAACCTGTGCATCAACCAGATCGCGCGCTGGGCGAACCCGGAGCAGAAGGCGAAGTATCTTCCCAAGCTGATTTCGGGCGAGCATGTCGGCAGCCTCGCCATGTCGGAGGTGGGCGCGGGTTCGGACGTGGTCGGCATGAAGCTGCGGGCGGCGAAGACCGACGCCGGCTATGTGCTGAACGGCACCAAGTTCTGGATCACCAACGCACCCTATGCCGACGTGCTGGTGGTCTACGCCAAGACGGGCGAGGGATCGCGCGGCATCACCACCTTCCTGATCGAGAAGGATATGCCGGGCTTCGCGATCGGCCAGAAGATCGACAAGATGGGGATGCGCGGCTCACCCACCGCCGAACTGGTGTTCACCGATTGCGAAGTGCCGGAAGCGAACGTCATGGCCACGGTCGGCGGCGGCGTCGGCGTGCTGATGTCGGGTCTGGATTACGAGCGCACCGTGCTGGCTGGCATCCAGACCGGCATCATGCAGGCATGCCTCGACGTGGTGCTGCCCTATGTGCGCGAACGCAAGCAGTTCGGCCAGCCGGTCGGCGGGTTCCAGTTGATGCAGGCGAAGATCGCCGACATGTACGTCGCGCTCAATTCGGCGCGGGCGTATATCTACACGGTCGCGCGCAACTGCGACGCCGGGCGGACGACGCGGTTCGATGCGGCGGGGGCGATCCTGCTCGCGTCCGAGAACGCGGTGCGGGTCAGCCTGGAGGCGATCCAGGCGCTGGGCGGGGCGGGCTATACCAAGGACTGGCCGGTCGAGCGGTTCGCGCGGGACGCCAAGCTGCTCGATATCGGTGCGGGCACCAACGAGATTCGCCGTATGCTGATCGGCCGTGAGCTGATCGGCGCGGCATGACCCGGTTGCATGTCCGCCCGGCGACGCACGATGATCTGCCCGCGATCGTCGCCATGCTCGCCGACGATATCAAGGGCGCGGGCCGGGAAGACGCACGCCTGCCGCTCGACCCGGGCTACGCCGCCGCGTTCGAGGCGATCGTGGCCGACCCGAAGATGCTGCTCGCGGTGGCCGAGCTTGGCGGGCGTGTCGTCGGCACGATGCAGCTTGCGGTGCTGCCCGGCCTGTCGCGCAAGGGTGCGTCGCGCGGCTATATCGAGGCGGTGCGGATCGCGCGCGAGCATCGCGGGCAGGGGTTGGGCACGGAACTGATCGACTGGGCGGTGGCGTGGTGCCGCGCGGCCGGGTGCGGGATGGTGCAACTCACGACCCAGCGCGACCGCATCGACGCGCACCGCTTCTACGAGCGGCTCGGGTGGGAGCGTAGTCACATCGGCTACAAACTGCATTTGCAGGGCATCGCATGATCGCCGCGACCGAACAGGACGCCGCCGCCGTGGTCGGGCTGTGGCAAGCCTGCGGGCTGACGCGGCCGTGGAATGATCCGCGCGCCGATTTCGCACTGGCGCTCGCCGGCCCGAGTTCCGTGGTGCTGCTGGCACGCGATGGCGACATGCTGACCGGCAGTGTCATGGTCGGTTTCGACGGGCATCGCGGTTGGGTGTATTATCTCGCCGTCGCGCCCGATCGGCAACACGCCGGCATCGGCCGCGCGCTGATGGCGGCGGCGGAGGCGTGGCTGGCGGCGCGCGACGCGCCGAAGGTGCAGTTGATGGTGCGCGACGGCAACGAGCAGGCGCTCGGCTTCTACGCGGCGCTAGGTTACACGCCGCAGGGCGTGGTAACGCTTGGCCGCTTCCTCAACGGCTTGGAGAAACCCTGACGGCGATCGCGCGCGCACGGGCAAGGGTCAGGGCTGGTCGCCGCGCAAGCGGCCGTAGAGTTCATAGGCGCTCCGCTCGATCCAGCATTCCGCCAGCCGACCATCTGCCACGCGCCAGATCGCGATGCCGGAAAACGCGATCGGCTCGTCGTTCGCCGGCAGCCCGAACATCCCAGCGTTGAACCCACGCGTCACCCACCGCGAGACGACGCGGTCGCCCGCCGCGTTGGTGATGATCTCGAGATGTTCGTTGGTCGCGCCCCGCACCAGTTGCTGCATCGATGCCACCCAGGCCTTGAACGCCTCGCGCCCCTCCACGACCGTACCGGCCGTGGTGATGCGGTAATCCTCCGTCATCAGCGCGTCGATCGCGTCGAGGTCGTGCGGTGGGCTCCAGACGCGACGGAAGAACTCGCGTGCGAGATGTTCGGCGTCGGTCATCGTCGTACTCCGGTGCTGCTGCATGACCGCGTATAGCGATGTCCGTGCGGCATCCGCCAGCACCGGCTGCTTTCCACGAAAGGCGCCGCTATTCCGGGTGAAATCAGCAGAGCAAGGATCGACATGACGGCAACACTCTATGGCATCCGCAATTGCGACACGATGAAGAAGGCGTGGACTTGGCTCGATGAGCATCACGTCGCCTACAGCTTTCACGATTACAAAAAGTCCGGGATCGATCGTGCGACACTGGAACGCTGGAGCGATACGCTGGGCTGGGAGGCGCTGCTCAACCGCGCCGGCACCACCTTCCGCAAGCTGCCGGACGCAGCCAAGACCGATCTGACGCGTGACACGGCGATCGATCTGATGATCGCGCAGCCGTCGATGATTAAGCGGCCGGTGCTGGAAAGTGACGACGTGCTGCTGGCAGGGTTCAAGCCGGACGCCTATCTTGATGCAGGTTTAAACGCTCAGGAGACATGATTATGCCGACCGCTCGCTGGAACGGCGCCGTCATCGCGCAATCGGATGACACCATCGTGGTCGAGGGTAACCATTATTTCCCGGCCGACTCGGTAGATCCTGCGCTTCTCGAGGACAGTGCCACGCACAGCAACTGCCCGTGGAAAGGCATTGCCAGCTACAAGACCTTGGTGGTCGACGGCACGCGTAACCCGGACGCCGCGTGGTATTACCCGGAACCGAAATCGGCCGCCGCCGAGATCACGGGGCGGTTCGCATTCTGGAAGGGCGTGACCGTCGCCTGACGCGCCATGCCGGATTTGAACGCCGCCGCTGCGATCCGGTCGCAGCGGCGGCGTATGTCTTACGTGTCGCTGGATGCGATCAGTTGGCGTTCGACGCGAGCGCCTTGGCCGAGGACGCCGGCACATCGAAAGCGACTTCGCGGCGGCCCGAGAAGCCGGTCACGCGGTTGCCGCGGACGCTCAGGCGGAACGTATCGCCGGTGTTGAGCACGCGACCTGAGATGACGGTGTGATTGGCGATCTGCTGCGTCGTGTAGACATAGGTGTCACCATCGCGGGTGAAGGTGCGCTGCGGGGCCGTGTCAGCAAGGGCAGGGGTGGAAACGGCCGCGAAAAGCGTGGCGGCGAGGAGGAGGGTCTTGTTCATGATCTTTCCTTTCGGTTGGGTCGAAAGCCAGATCAGCATCCTGTATTTTCTCGTTGTCGAAACCGGTGATATTGCGGTGCAGCAAATTCACCAATCGCAAAGACTGCGTGCCCGGTTGCACGAAACGAACGCCAGCCCGCGCCGCTGACCTACTTTCGCGACGTTGCGCGCCTAGACGGAGCGGGTTTGGGGGCAGGAGACACGCCGATGAGTGCGGCCGGAATCGCCCTCAACCGCTTCGACCTCGGCACCGCACCGGCCAGCACGGATGTGCCCGCCGAGCACGCCAGCTATTTTCGCGAGCGGCGAACCCTGTGCCAGCAAGCGCAGATGACCGATACGCCGTTTGTCGAGCGGCTTATGCATCTCTGGGCGAATCACTTCGCGGTGTCCGCCCTGGCGACGGGTGCATTGTACGAACACCGCGATCTCAAACCGACGATGTCGCTCGATGCGCTGATCGCCGGCGCGACGGCGATGCATTTCTGGCTGGAGAGCGCCGCGCGGTGGCGGCATTGTTTCCGGTCGTCCGCAGCGGCAGGGTGGTGACAGGATTGGCGTAGCAGGAGGCGGACATGCGGGTCATGGTGCTGGTGAAAGCGACCGAGGCGAGCGAGCGAGGCGTGCGGCCCATGCCTGACGCGCTGGCGGAGATGGGGCGCTTCAACGATGCTCTGCGCGAGGCCGGCATCGTGCGCGAACTCGCGGGGCTTAAGCCATCCGCACACGACGCGCGTGTCGCGTTCGACGGGGCGAGCCGCACCGTTAGCGATGGACCGTTCGTCGCCACATCGGAACTCGTGGCTGGCTTCTGGCTTTGGGAGGTCGCGGACATGGACGAGGCGATCGCGTGGGTGAAGCGGTGTCCCAATCCGATGCCCGGCCCCAGCGAGATCGAGATCCGACCGCTTTACGAAATGGCCGATCTGCGCGGGGAAGCCGACGGCTGAACGCCTGCCGATCCGCGCCGTTTGAGTCGCGCCCGCCATTACGCTAAGGCCCGCGCTCGCCAGACACGACCGGACCAGACATGACCCTTTACGCCCGTTTCGCCGCGCACCTCGATGCGGCGCTCGACACGCTTGTTGCCGCCGGCGACCTCCCCGCCGGGATGAACCGCGCGCCCGTAACGGTCGAGCCGCCGCGCGACGCAAGCCACGGCGATCTTGCCACCAACGCGGCGATGGTCCTGGCCAAACCTGCCGCAACCAACCCGCGCGCGCTGGCCGAGAAGATCGCGGCGGAATTGCGCAAGCTCGACGAGGTCGAGGACGTGTCGATTGCCGGGCCGGGCTTCATCAACATGAAGCTGAACGACGATAGCTGGCGCGCCGAACTGTCCGCGATCCGCGACGCGGCGGGGGATTATGGCCGCTCCACCACCGGGCGGGGCACGACCGTGAATATCGAGTACGTCTCCGCCAACCCGACCGGCCCGATGCACATGGGCCATTGCCGGGGCGCGGTGGTGGGCGATGCGCTCGCGGCTTTGCTGGAGTTCGCCGGGCATACGGTGATCCGCGAATATTACGTCAACGACGCCGGCGGTCAGGTCGATACGCTCGCGCGGTCGGCACATCTGCGGTACCGCGAGGCGCTTGGCGAGGATATCGGCGCGATCCCGGAGGGCCTGTATCCGGGCGATTATCTGGTGCCGGTCGGCCAGCAACTCGCGGCGGAATATGGCGATCGCTTCGTGGCCGCGCCGGAGAGCGAGTGGCTCGTGCTGTTCCGCAAGACGGCGGTGGCGGCGATGCTGGTGATGATCCGCGCCGATCTCGCCCTGCTCGGGATCCACCACGACCTGTTCTCGTCCGAGGCCGAGTTGCAGGCGGAAGGCAAGCCGGAAGCGGCCGAGGCCGAACTGCGCGCGCGGGATCTGATCTACGACGGCGTACTGGAGGCGCCGAAAGGCCAGGAACTGGAGGATTGGGAGCCTGTCGTGCTGACGCTGTTCCGCTCCACCCAGTTCGGCGACGATCAGGATCGCCCGATCAGGAAGTCGAACGGCCAATGGACCTATTTCGGCGCGGATCTCGCCTACCACTTCCAGAAGGCGCAGTCGGCGGACGCGCTGATCGACATCTGGGGCGCGGACCACGCCGGCACCGTCAAGCGCATTACCGCCGCGGTGCAGGCGCTGACCGGCGGCAAGACCCGCTTCGACGTCAAACTGGTGCAGATGGTCCGCCTTCTCCGCGCCGGTGAGCCGGTGAAAATGTCCAAGCGTTCCGGTAACTTCGTCACGCTTGCTGATGTCGTGCGCGAAGTCGGCAAGGACGTGGTGCGCTTCACCATGCTCACCCGCAAGGCCGATGCTCAGATGGATTTCGATTTCGCGAAGGTGGTCGAGGCGTCGAAGGACAATCCCGTTTTCTACGTCCAGTACGCCCACGCGCGGGTCGCATCGCTGCATCGTCGTGCTGCGGAGGCGAATATCGTCTGTGACGGTGTCGACCTGTCTCAACTTGATACGGAAGACCTCGCGCTGGTGAAGCTCGCCGCGCAGTTCCCCCGCACCGTGGAAACCGCGGCAGCGGCACGCGAACCGCACCGGATCGCCTTTTATCTCTATGACTTGGCGGCGTCGCTTCACGCGCTGTGGAATGTCGGCAACGATCGGCCCGACCGTCGCTTCCTGCTTGTGGACAATCCCACCGTTACGTGCGCGCGGCTTTTCCTTGCCGACGCGATCGGGCAGATCATTCGCAACGGTCTCGCCATCATGGGGGTTGAGGCCGTCGAGGAGATGAAGTGATGACGTCGCCCAAGCTGGATACGCACGATGACGATCGGCTGCCGTGGCTCGAAACCGCGGAAGACGATTATCATGAGGGCCCGTCGGCACTGCATATCGCGCTGGTCGTGGCGGCGCTGCTCGCGGTGATCGCGGCCGCGATCCTCGGCTATCAGTTGATCCGCAACGCACGCGATGCGGGTGGCAACGGTGCGCTGATCGCCGCGCAGGAGGGCGACTACAAGGTCAAGCCGGACGAGCCGGGCGGCCTCAAGGTCGAAGGCGAGGGCGACAGCGCGATCGCGACCAGCAATGGCGCGGGCAGCGGCAATTCCTCGATCAACGTCAAGGCGGTGCCCGAAGCGCCGATCATCGGCAAGAAGGCCGCACCCGCCGTCAAGGAAAGTGCCGGCACCAGCAAGGCGGAGGTGGCGTTGCCGCCGTCGCACGGCAAGCTGGTGGCGAAGACCACGACGCCTGCCGTCGCGCATGGTACGTCCGGTGGCGCGCTCGTCCAGCTTGGCGCGTTCCCGTCAGAAGCGGCGGCGAATGCGGCATGGAGCAAGCTGTCAGGCCGGATCACGTATCTCGCGCCGCTCGGCAAGTCGGTGCAGGTCGCGGACGTGAATGGCCGCACCACCTACCGGCTCCGCGTCAATGCCGGCAGCGCGAGCCAGGCCGGCGAATTGTGCGGCAAGCTGAAGGTCGCGGGCGAGGCCTGCTTCGTCGCCAAAGACTGAACGGTTGGAGGTGACGGGCGCGGCTGATATGCGCAGGCCATGAAGCCCGTCATCTTCGGCCTGTCCGGCCTGACCCTCACTGCTGACGAACGTCGGTTCTTTGTCGAGGCCGCGCCGGTCGGCTTCATCCTGTTCAAACGCAACATCCAGGATCGCGCGCAACTCCGCGCGCTGACCGATGATGTGCGCGCCATGACCGGTCGCGACGACGTACCGATCCTGATCGATCAGGAGGGCGGGCGCGTCGCGCGGATGGGGCCGCCGGAATGGCCGGCGTTTCCGGCTGGCCCGGCGTTCGATGCCTTGTACGACGTGGCGCCGATCTCCGCCATCGAGGCGGCGCGCGCGCACGGCGAGGCAACCGGCGCGATGCTCGCGGAGGTCGGCATCAACGTCGATTGCTGGCCGCTGCTCGACGTTGCGCAACCAGATACCGCCGAGGTCATCACCATTCGTGCGCTCGGTCGCGAGCCGATGCGCGTCGCGGCGATGGGCCGCGCGATTCTCGACGGCCTCGCGCGGGCAGGTGTCGTCGGCGTCGTCAAGCACATGCCGGGACATGGCCGTGCGCTGGTCGACAGCCATCTCGAACTGCCGCGCGTGACCGCCGACGAAGCCGCACTCGAGGTCGATCTCGAACCGTTCCGCCGCTTGGCGGGCGCGCCGATGGGGATGACGACGCATATCGTGTTCGACGTATGGGACGCTGCACGTCCCGCAACGCTTTCGCCGATCGTGATCGAACAGGTGATCCGCGGTAAGATCGGCTTCGACGGGCTGTTGATGACTGACGACATCGACATGAAGGCGCTTTCGGGCACCGCAGGCGAGAAAGCGGCGGGTGCGATCGCCGCCGGGTGCGACGTGGTGCTCGATTGCTGGGGGCGGATGGAGGAGATGGCCGAGATCGTCGGGCGGCTGGACGATATGTCCGATGCATCGCGCGCGCGGCTCGACCGCGCGATGGCGAGCGTGGCGGGGCGCAGGAGCGATGTCGATTTTGCGGAACTGGCCGCCAAGCGTGACGCGTTGCTGGCGCTGGTCTGATCCTCGCGCATCAGGCAGGGCGGCGAACAAGCCACATCGTTTTTGTAGACGCACCGGATCTGATTACAACGCGCCATGACCGAACCCGAGACCCTCACGCTTGATCTTGATGGCTGGGAGGGGCCGCTCGATTTGCTGCTGGCGCTGGCGCGGAACCAGAAGGTCGATTTGCGGGAGATTTCGATCCTCGCGCTGGTCGATCAATATCTCGCCTTTATCGAGCAGGCGCGCGAGATCAGGCTCGAGCTTGCCGCCGACTATCTCGTGATGGCGGCGTGGCTCGCGTATCTAAAATCCGGGCTGCTACTGCCGCGTGACCCGGAGATCGAGCCCTCGCCTGAGGACCTCGCGTTGAGGCTGCAACTCCGGCTGGAACGGCTGAATGCAATGCGCGAGGCGGGGGCGCGGCTGATGGCACGCGACCGGATCGGCCGCGACGTGTTCGCACGCGGTTCGCCCGAAGGCTTGAGAACCGTGCGCAAGGCGTTGTGGCAGGCCGAAATCTTTGATTTGATCGCCGCTTATGGGCGGATCAGCGCACGTACCCGGCCGGTGATGCACATCGTCGCCGATCGTCCGGTGATGACGCTGGAAGCCGCGCTGGATCGTGTGGCGCGACTGGTCGGCAGCGCGGTCGACTGGGCTGCGATCGAGAGCTTTCTGCCGGAAACCGCAAACGACGTGTTCCGCAAGTCGGCGCTTGCGTCCTCGTTTCTCGCGGCGCTCGAGCTTGCGCGGCAGGGCAGGCTGGAACTGCAACAAGCGTCGCCATTCGCCCCGCTTTACCTCCGCGCGCTGCGATGACAGTTCCCGATGATCTGGCCCGCGCGGTCGAGGCCGTCCTGTTCGCCGCCACCGAGCCGCTGACGCCCGACGCGATTCGCGCGCATGTCGGCGGGGAGGCAAACGTTCGCGCCGCGCTCGACCGGCTTGCAGTCGAATACGCTGGGCGCGGTATCGAACTGGTCCGGCGTGGAGATCGCTGGCACTTCCAGACCGCCGCCGACATGGCGCACCTGCTCCGCCGGGACCGAGAGGAGCCGCGCAAGCTCAGCCGCGCCGGCATCGAGACGCTGGCGATCATCGCCTACCACGAACCCGCTACCCGCGCGGAGATCGAGGCGATTCGCGGCGTGCAGATCTCCAAGGGGACGATCGACGTGCTGATGGAAGCCGGCTGGGTGCGTCCGGCTGGGCGACGCGAAGTGCCGGGGCGGCCGTTGCTCTATGCGACCACGCCGGAATTTCTTGCGCATTTCGGGTTGGCGAGCCGCCGCGACTTGCCGGGCCTTGAGGATTTGCGCGCTGCCGGGCTGCTCGATCCGGTCGATCTCGCGCTTGAAATGGAAGCGGACACGAACGAGGTGGTCAAGCGTTCGGAACAAGACTAGAAAGGTCTTGTACTAGGAGAAGTGTGATGGGTTTCGGTAGTCCGATTCATTGGCTCATTTTCGGCGTTTTGGCGATCCTCGTGCTGGGTGGTGGCCGCTTCTCGAGCATGATGGGCGATGTCGCCAAGGGCATCAAATCGTTCAAGAAGGGCATGGCCGAGGAAGACGAGCCTACGCGCCCGGCAAGCCGCATCGAGGCGAAGGCCGCGGCGGAGCCAGCGTTCGACGTGAACGGCGAGAAGGTTCGCGAAGACCGTTGAGGCCGCAACACCCTTAACGTCCTCGCTGAAGGTTCTGCCCGTACATGTTCGATATTGCGCCTATGGAGCTGCTGATCCTCGGGACGGTGGCGCTCGTCGTCATCCCGCCGAAGGATTTGCCCAAGGCAATGCGCGTCGCCGGCTATTGGGTCGGGCGGATGCGCGGCGTTGCCAACCAGTTCCGCAGCGGTTTCGACACGATGGTGCGCGAGGCCGAGTTGCAGGACATGGAGAAGAAGTGGGCGGCGGAGAACGAGCGCATCATGCGCGAGCATCCGCCGACACCGGCGATTGAGGCTCCGCCGGCGGCGGCGATCGAGCATCTGCCCGCCCCGGCACAGCCGGACATGCCCGCGCTCCCTGACAGCGAGCAGCACTACAGCGAGGATGGGCCGCCGGTTTACGTGGAGCATCCCACCGTTACCGCTGCGCCCGAGGCCGCTCCGGTTGACCGCGACAAGGCGCCGTCATGAGCGCCCCGGCCGATGAGCTCGACGCGTCGCGTGCGCCGTTGCTGGATCACCTCGTCGAACTGCGGCGGCGACTGCTTTACAGCATCGCCGCGCTTGCCGTTGCATTCGGTGTCTGCATGTATTTCGCCGAACCGATCTTTGGCATTCTGGTCCACCCGTTGATCCAGGCCGGCCAGAAGCGAATCTACTACACCGGTCTGTTCGAGGCGTTTTTCGTACAGCTCAAGGTCGGGCTGTTCGCGGGATTGATGGTTGCGTTTCCCGTCATCGCCAACCAGCTCTGGCAGTTCGTGTCGCCCGGTCTGTATCGCAAGGAGAAGCGCGCGCTGCTGCCTTTCCTGATCGCGACGCCGTTCCTGTTCGCGAGCGGTGCGGCGATGGCGTATTTCGTGGCGGTGCCGACCGCACTGCATTTCCTGTTGAGCTATCAGGGCAACGTCGGCGGGATCGAGCAGACGGCCCTGCCGGCGGTCGACAAATATCTCGATTTCGTGATGCAATTCCTGCTCGCCTTCGGCATCGCGTTTCTGCTGCCGGTCGTGCTGATGCTGCTGGAACGGGCGGGCATCGTGACGCGCAAGCAGTTGGTCGGCGCGCGGCGCTATGCAATCGTCGGCTGCTTTGGCGTCGCGCTAGTGCTTGCGCCGCCTGACGCAGGCTCGATGATCATGCTCGCGGTGCCGCTGATCCTGCTCTACGAACTCGCGTTGATCGCGATCTGGTTTACCGAGCGGCGGCGGCCCCCGGTCGAGATCGAAGCCGAACCCGCTGAATAACGAAAAACCAGGGTCACGGCATCGCCGGTGGCCCTGGTTCGGTCAAGTCGGAACGACGAAGATTACTTGGCGTCGTCCGCGGTCTTGGCAACGGTGTTACCCGCCGACTTAACATCCTTGCCGGCGCCTTCGATCGTGTTGCACGCGCTGACGAGCAATGCACCAGCGACCAGCGCCAATCCTACGAACTTACGCATCTGATATCTCCTGACCTTCGGAAGAAAACGCCTCCGTGCCCGAACAATGTTCGAGGTGCCGCTCCGTTCCGCGCGCACAACGATTTCGGCGGAAGCCAGCACTGCAAAGGTAGGGGAATTGCCCGGATCGAATTTGGGTCCGGAGGCACTACCAGGGGGGGGGGGGAGGGTAGTGCGTCCGGACCCATGTCTTGGACAGCGAGAGCGGGGGGGGGCATAAAGTCGCTATCCGAGGTGTAGAACGTGGCGTGTCGGATCGGGTTCCGGGCAATGCAGCAAAAAAATGCGAGTCCTTGGAGACGTTTCAGCGGCGCGCCTTCCGCCCGCCGCGAGCCGCTGGCGCGGCGGACCTCGTGCCGCTAGAGAAACGACATGTCCACGACCTTCACGATCGATACCGCGACCAGCCGCGCCACTCCCACGCCCGCCCCGATGAAACGGCTGACCGTGCCCGCGATCCGCAAGCGCAAAGGTGCCGATGGCGTCGGCGAACCGCTGGTGATGCTTACCGCCTATACCGTGCGGATGGCGCAATTGCTGGATCCGCATTGCGATCTCCTGCTGGTCGGCGACAGCCTTGGTCAGGTCATCTACGGTCTGCCCTCCACGTTGCCGGTGACGCTCGACATGATGTGCGCGCACGGCGCGGCGGTGGTGCGCGGCAGCTATCACGCGGTCGTCGTCATCGACATGCCGTTCGGCAGTTACGAGGCGAGCCCGCAGGCGGCGTTCACCTCGGCGGCGCGGATCATGGCGGAGACAGGGGCGGCGGCGGTCAAGCTCGAAGGCGGCGCGGCAATGGCGTCGACAGTCGCCTTCCTGTCCGAACGCGGCATCCCGGTCATGGGGCATATCGGCCTCACGCCCCAGGCGGTGAATGCGCTCGGCGGTTACGGTGCGCGTGGTCGCAGCGAAGCGGAGCAGGCCAAGATCCTCGCCGATGCGCACGCCATTGCCAATGCCGGCGCGTTCGCGATCGTGGCGGAGGGCGTGCTGGAGCCGTTGGCGCGCGCCATCACGGAACAGGTCGCCTGCCCGGTAATCGGCATCGGCGCATCGGCGCAGTGCGACGGGCAGGTGCTGGTGACCGAGGATATGCTCGGCCTGTTCGAGCGCACCGCCCGCTTCGTGAAGAAGTTCGACGACATGGCTGGCCGCATTTCCGCCGCGGTTGAGACCTATGCGCGCGATGTACGATCCCGGGAATTCCCGGGGGTGGACCAGACGTATCTGCCGAAGGACTGACCACTTCCCCTTGTTGCCGCGGCCCGCTAAGGTCCGCGTCTTCCCAGCCTGATGGAGCTTTGCGTTGGCCGTTACGCCGAATACCGATGCCGCATTCCTGCGCGAAGTCGATGAAGAGCTGCGCCGCGACCAGCTTGCCGGCGCCTGGGAGCGTTACGGACGGCTCGCCATCATCGCGGTGGTCGTCGCGCTGGCGCTGTTCGGGGGGTACCTGTTGTGGCGCAACCACGAACAATCGGTGTCAGGCGCAAAGGCCGAGACGTTGCAGAAGGTGTATGACGGCATTGCCGCCAAGACGCCGGGCGCGGACAAGCCGCTCGCCGATCTCGCGACCGCTGGCGAACCCGGCTACCGTGCGCTGGCGAAGTTCACGCAGGCCGATCTGCTGCTCCAGAAGAACGATCTGACCGGTGCGACCAAGATTTTCGCCGCGATCGCGGCCGATACCGGCGTCGGGCAGCCCTTCCGCGATCTCGCGCTGATCCGCCAGACCAGTGCCGAGTTCGACGGCCTCAAGCCGGATGTCGTCGTGGCGCGGCTGCGCGATCTCGCCAAGCCGGAAAACCCCTGGTTCGGCAGCGCGGGCGAACTGGTGGCGATGGCCTATCTGCGGATGAACAAGCCCGATCTGGCCGGCCCGCTGTTCGCCCAGATCGCGCGCAATAACGATGTACCCGACTCGATCCGCCAGCGTGCCGTCCAGATGACGGGTATGCTCGGCATCGACGCTGTCGACCAGGTTGAGGACAAGAAGGCGAAATGAACAAGCGTACCGCAATCCTGGCCGCGGCGGCCTCGGCCTCGCTCGCGCTGAGCGGCTGTGCCGCGCTCAAAGGCGGCGGCCGTCACAAGACCCCGACGCTCGGCGAGCGCATTCCGATCCTCGCCTCCGAAAGCGCGGCGGACGCGGACAAGACGATTGCCGATGTGCAGGTCACGTTGCCGGAAGCGTCCGTTAACGAGAGTTGGGCGCAGCCCGGCGGCAGCGCGGCCAAGTCGCTCGGCCAGCTGGCGCTCGGCACGTCGCTGACGCGACAGTGGGCGGCGCAGATCGACGGCGGCTCGAACCGGCAGCGGCTCGGCTCCGCGCCGATTGTCGCCGACGGAAAACTGTTCGCGGTCGATGTCGACGCGACCATCCACGCGTTCGACGCCACGACCGGCGCCAAGATGTGGACCGCGGATATCGCGGCAGGTTCGAAGAAGAAGAACCGTGGCGCCCGCTTCGGCGGCGGTGCCAGCTTCGATGATGGCAAGATCTTTGCGACCGATGGCCTCGGCGATGTCGTCGCGTTCAACGCCAAGGACGGCAAGGAGTTGTGGCGGGTCCGTCCGGGCGGGCCGCTGCGCAACGCGCCGGCGGTCGCGCTTGGCCAGTTGTATGTGTTGACGCAGGACAACCAGCTTTTCGCGCTGTCGCAGGCGGATGGCTCGGTGGTGTGGACCGGCTCGGGTTCGCTTGAAACACAGGGCGTGTTCGGCGTGGCCGCGCCTGCCGTCGCGCAAGGGACGGTAATCGCCGGCTTCTCGTCGGGCGAACTGACCGCGTATCGCTACGAGAACGGCCGCACGCTCTGGCAGGATGCGCTGTCGCGGTCGAGCATCTCGACCTCGGTGTCGTCGCTTGCCGATATCGACGCGGATCCGGTGATCGACCGCGGCACGGTGTTCGCGGTCGGGCAGGGTGGCCGCACGGTCGCGCTGGAGATCAACTCCGGCCAGCGCCAGTGGGAGCAGAATTTCGCTGGCATTTCAACGCCGTGGGTTGCGGGCGAGTGGTTGTTCCTGGTGACCGACGACGCGCGTCTGGTGTGTCTCGCGCGTTCGACCGGCAAGGTGCGTTGGATCAGCCAGCTACAGCATTACAAGAGCGACAAGATCGTCGCCGACGATGTTGCGCCATCCGACAAGAAGAAGAAAAAGAAGAAGGAAAAGCACAAGAACCCGATCACGTGGTTCGGCCCGGTGTTGGCGGGTGGGCGGCTGGTGCTGACCAACTCGCTCGGCCAGATCGTCTCGGCTGCGCCGGAAACGGGCAAGATGGTGTCGTCGATCAACGCCAAGCAGAGCTTCACGCTGCCGCCGATCGTCGCGAATCAGACGCTCTACGTGCTTGACCAGAAGGGCCACGTGATCGCGTACAAATAATCGCTGGATGCCGTTCCCGGGCGAAGGCGGCTTGCCGCTTGAAGGTCCGGGAGCGGTTCACGCTGCGTGAGGCTAAGGCTCGATAACGCCCGCCTGGTTTGTCCCGAATGACGAGTCCGTTCCCATCCGGCCAGCGCGCGGGAATCGGCTGGACGCGTGATTAGCCTCGGGGGTGACGAAAGCCCGCGCGTACCGTAAGGGAGCGCGATGCCTAACCTCCCCGTGGTCGCGATTATCGGCCGGCCGAACGTCGGTAAATCGACCCTGTTCAACCGCCTCGTCGGCAAGAAGCTCGCGCTGGTCGACGATCGCCCGGGTGTCACGCGTGATCGCCGCGAGGGCGATGCGTCGCTGATCGGGCTCGACTTCCGCGTGATCGACACAGCGGGTTACGAGGATCAGGACGCCGCCTCGCTCCCCGGCCGGATGCGGCAGCAGACCGAGGCGGCGGTTACGCAAGCCGACGTCGCCCTGTTCCTGATCGACGCGCGGGCAGGCATCGTCCCGCTCGACGAGGAGATCGCGCGTTGGCTGCGCGGTTCGACCACGCCAATCGTGCTGGTCGCCAACAAGGCCGAAGGTCGCGCGGGTGAGGCCGGCATCATCGAGGCGCTGGCGCTCGGCTTTGGCGACCCGGTGCAGCTTTCCGCCGAACATGGCGAGGGCCTGGGCGAGCTGTTCGAGGCGCTGCTGCCGCACGTCGAGCGCGACGAGGACGCACCGATCGAGGATGAGCCGGAGGACGACGAGTTCTACGAGCAGGGCCCGCTCAAGCTCGCGATCATCGGCCGGCCGAATGCGGGCAAATCGACGCTCATCAACAAGATTCTTGGCGAGGATCGGCTCATCACCGGACCGGAAGCCGGCATCACGCGCGATTCGATCGCGATCGATTGGTCATGGGAAGGGCGTCCGGTCCGTCTGATCGACACCGCCGGGATGCGCAAGAAGGCGCTGGTGCAGGACAAGCTCGAGAAGCTTTCCGTCGCCGATGCGCTGCACGCGATCGACTTTGCTGAAGTCGTGGTGTTGCTGCTCGACGCCACGCGCGGGCTGGAGGCTCAGGACTTGCGCATCGCCGACGCAGCACTTCAGGAAGGCCGCGCGCTGATCGTCGCGATCAACAAATGGGATGTGGCCGAGAATGGCTCCAGCCTGTTCAACGGCATCCGCAGCGCGCTCGAAGACGGGCTGAGCCAGGTCAAGGGCTTGCCGGTGCTGACCGTCTCGGCGGCGACCGGCAAGGGTATCGATACGATGATCCAGGTTGCGTTCGAAACGCGCGAGGCGTGGTCGCGTCGCGTCGGCACCGGCGAACTCAACCGCTGGTTCGAGAAAGCGGTCGACGCCAATCCGCCGCCCGCGCCCGGTGGCAAGCGCATCAAGCTCCGGTATCTTACCCAGGCGAAGACGCGTCCGCCCGGTTTCGTGCTGTTCGGCACCCGTGTCGACCAACTGCCGATGAGCTATCAACGCTATCTTATCAACGGGATACGGCGTGATCTCGGCTTTGGCGCGGTGCCGGTGCGCCTGACGCTGCGCGCACCGAAAAACCCGTTCGATCGCTAGAGCCACTTGGTTGACGCGGCAGTAAGTTTGTCTCGTCAACACCTCGTTTACCGGGACCGCGTAGAAGATCGTCTATAACTATCTCGGTCGCTTATGGTCGTGATGGAGGAGGTATACGGTGGCGCTCGACGATCGGGATCTTGTCGACTGGACGGCATTCGCAGCCGCGCGCAGCGAATTGGGCGCGGGTTTCGTGCGTATTCTCGGCTATTTCCGCGAGGATGGCGTGAAATCGGTTGCGGCGATCGAGGCCGCCATGCGCGCGCAGAGCGCCGCCGGGCTGGTGCTGCCGGCGCATACGCTGAAGGGCGAATCGCGCCAGTTCGGTGCCGAGCCGCTCGGCATGCTGGCGGAGCGTATCGAAACCATTGCGCGGGATTGTGTCGAAAGCCGCGACACGCCCGACCAGGCGCTTGCGCTGGTGGCAAGCCTGCGTCCGCTGTTCGAGCGTACGCTGGCGATGCTGGAGCGCGAGGCCAATCCGATCGTCGCGCGGCGCGGTGGCTTCGGGCGACGCGTCGCCTGATCGAGGCGGGGCGGCGGCTTCCGGCCTCCCCGACGTACGCGAGAGCTTGGGAGTTTAACTCCGTAGCCGCTCGATCGCCTGCGCCAGCGCCACGTACAGCTTGCCCATATCCGACGACAGCAACGTCACGCCCATCGGCGAGCCGTCACGCTGCGCGAGGATCGCGCGCAGCATCGCCTCGAAATCGTGGATGTAGCGATTGACGTGATCGCGGAAGCGGTTGTCGCTGTCATACAGATGCGCGATCTCGCGCGCCTCGGTCGCGTCCAGCAGCCGCACCGCGCGCCGCGTGAACACGCCGCGATCGCCGCGAAGATAGGCTGCCCACGCACTGTCGGCGACTTCGGTGGAGAAGCTCTTGGCGATGTCGATCGAGGCGGAGTTGAGTGCCTCGATCAGCAGCGAGACACGCCGCGCGAAGCTGTCCTCCTCGGCCTTCTCGCGCTCGGTCCGCGCCTGCTCGATGCGGTTCTCGACGATCGTGCTGGCCTGAGAAATCGTCGCGATCTGATCGGTCAGCCGCGCCGAAATCCGTTCCGCCACGTCCGCCGCGGCCTCGGCCGCTTCGCCGATCGCGGTGAGGTGCAACTCCACCGTCGCCGAGGCCGCGCGCTGCATCGCATCCGACGTTGCGGCCTCCAACGCCGCCGCCGCTTCGGGGATGACGTCGGCTAATGTTTCGCGCGCGCTTGCGGCGGCGGCGGTGGCGGTATCGCGAACGCGCAGCAAAGCTTCGAGCAAGCGCGGCGCGGCATCTTCGGCAAACCGATGCGCCTGCGCGACGGTATCATCGACCGACGTACCGAGGGCGGCCGCCTGCTCGGTGCTGACCGCCAGCGTGTCCTGCAAGGTGCCCGCCAGTTTCTCGACCTGATCGCGCTGGCTGGACACCACGGCGGCGATCGCCTCGATCGCGTCGTGCGTGCTTTCGGCGGCGGTAACGAGCGCGAGCAGCTCGGGTTTGGCATCGCCGACGATGCCGCGGCTGGCGACGATCCGTGCATCCAGTCGCGAGAGCGCGGTCGGGATTGTCTCGTCGATCTCGCGCGTCGCCGAATCGAGCGCGGTGAGCAGCCGCTCGGTCGTCGCGATCGTCGTCGAGGCGATCTGCTCGCCGGTACGGATCGTGTCGGTCATGCCCTCCGCTGAAACCCGCAGCGCCTCCATCGACACCGCCAGCTCCTGCGTGTGCGCGGCATGACGATTGTGGAAGGCGTCGAATTCGCCGGAAAGATGGTGGACGCCGGTGCCGAGCATTTCGACCACTTCGCTGGTGGCCTCGCCCTGCATGGCGAGCCGGTCGGAAATCCGGTCGATCATCGTTTCGATCACCGCGATCCGCGCGGCGAGCGCCTCGGCACTGTCGCGCGCGGCATGGTCGAGCGCAGCCTGGTTGGTGCCGAGCATCGCCAGCATCGCCTCGCCCTGCGCGGCGATCCCCTTGCGTGCTTCATCGACCGCGCCGGCGGTACGATCGAGCAGCGCGTCGACCGAAACCGACATGTCCGCGCTGACCTGTTCCAGTCGCGCCGCCGCCGATTCGCTGGTCGCCTTCATCCGCATCAGATTGGCGGCGAGCTTCTGCGCGGCGCCCCCGGCGACCTGATCCGCCTCGCGTCCGCGTTCCGTCAATGCGGAAAGCTGCACGTCGAGCGCGGTCGCGCTTTCACTCGCGACGATCGCGGCCTGCTTGATCTGCTCGGTCAGGCTGGCGGTATCCTCACCCGCGCCGGGCAGCATGGCGATCAACGTCTCCAGTTCCGCGCGGGCGCTGCCGGACAGGGCGGCGAGCGCCTGCGCGTTGACCTCTGCGCGCTGGATCTCGGCGCCGATGCCACTACCGATACCGGCGAGTCGCGTGGTCGCGGTCTCGCCGATCGCCGCCATCGCCGCCGCCTGTTCGGAGAGTTGCTGGCGGTTGTCTTCGATCTTGCGCGACAGCACCGCGATCGTGCGTTCCAGATACGCCGCCTCCGCACGCATCGCCTGTGCGGTGCCGGCGAATCGTGTTGCCTCGGCGCGGCTGGTGCGAAGCGCGAGCAGCAGCACGATACCGATCAGCGCGGGCGGAACGCAGAGCGCCGCGATGAAGACGGTGAGCCCCATCGGCGGCGTGGCGGCGAGATGCGGCCAGCTGAACGCCAGCATGCCGACCACCCAGACCAACGAGACAACCGCGCCAAGCGTCGGCAACACCCCTGCGAAGCTGCGCGGTGAGGACTCGTCCGGATCGTCAAAGGCCAGCAAGTCGTCGGTAAATTCGGGGACCGGTTCTGCGGTGGGTTCGGTGATGTCCGCGCTCTCGCTGCTGGACGAAACTCCCGCGCCAGGGCGAAGATCAATGATGCGAGAACCCCCGTTCATAACCTTTGTTTACCATGATTTGCGTGGCGGGAAAGCGAATTGCGAAACCTTGCCTTAATACCGGCCGGACTATTCGCGTCGGCATGGCTTATGATCCCGGTGCAATCGATGCAACGCTCGCGGCCGCGGTCGGCGACGAACCCGCGCTGATCGCCGAATTGCGTGGCGCATTTCTCGACAGCGCGAATCGTGCGCTCGATTTGATCGAGGCGGCGCGCCGGCCCGAGGAATGGCGACTCGCGGCGAGCCGACTGAAGGGGCTGGCCGCGAGCTTCGGCGCGATTCGGCTGATGGCGATCGCGGGAGAGGCGGCCGAGGCGCAGCCGATGGACGCGGCGATGGTGCGCCGCCTGCGCCGCGCGGTGGAGCGGCTGTAAGCCGTAACGCGTTCGGTTTCGATCAGAGGTGGTTGCACAGGTCGGCCGCGCAAATCCGTGCCGCAACCCTTTGCCTTTGCGCGCGACTATGCCTAAGGCCCCCCGATGCTGGCCGGCCTGATTTTTGCGACTGAAGATGCTGACGATCGTGCGGGAACGCTTGGCGAGACGCTGCCGTTCGGCGGGCTGACGCTGATCGAGTTCCAGGCGCGACTGTTGATCGCGGCTGGCGCGACCCAGATCATTCTCGCAGTCGCGCGCATGACGCCGGGGCTGCTCGGCGCGATCAGCCGGATCGGGCGGCGCGGCGTTTCGGTCGACGCGGTGCGCACCGCGGTCGAGGCGGTCGAGCAGCTTCACCCGCTCGCGCGCGTGCTGGTGGTCGCGGACGGGCTGGTCACCACCGGCGACACGGTCGCCCTGCTCGCCGCTGAGCGGGGCGATGCCCTGCTGGTCACCGGCGACGCCGATGCCACGTTCGAGCGAATCGGTGTATCGACCAACTGGGCCGGGCTCGCGCTGATCGACGTCGCGCGGATCAAGGATGTCGCGGTGATGCCGCGCGATTACGATTTCCAGTCGACCTTGCTGCGCATCGTCGCGCAGGCCGGCGCGAAGCAGATCCGCCTGCCCAAGGCGGCCGAGGCGACTCACGGCATCGAACGGAACTCACAGGCGCTGGCGCGCTGGGGCAACGCCATCGTGGTGACGCTGATGGCGCAGCCTGAGCGCTGGGCGGATCGCTATGCGGCGGCGTTGCCAGCGCGACTCGCGCTGCCTCCACTTCTCGCGCGCGGCGCGCCGAGCTGGGCGTTCAGCCTGGGTGCGGCGGTCGCCGGGGTGGCCGGGCTCGGGTCGGTGTTGCACGGCTGGACGACGGTCGGTCTCGTCCTCGTCATCGTCGCGGTGCTGCTCGCCACCACCGGGCACACGCTTGCCTGGCTGCGCGACGAGGCGCTCCCGGCGCGCGCGCTTGCGCTGGTGGGGCCGGTTCTGGGCGCGGCGAGCGTCCTTGCGATCGGCGATGCCAGCGACCTCGCGCTTGGCTGGGTGCTGGCTCTGTCCGGCATCATCGCCGGCGTACTGGTCGAGCGAGTCGCGCTGGCCGCATGGCCGAGGCGGTGGTGGTCGAGTCTCACGGCCGCGCCGATCGTGATGCTGCCGTTCGTGATCTTCGGCGCGCCGCTCGTCGGCCTCGGCATTGTCGGCCTTTATGCCGCCGCTACACTTGCCGCGGCAATTGAGACGATGATCGAAAAGCCTTAGGCGGCTTTTAACGATACCGTTCTACACGTGCCGGCATGTCGATCCACGATCGCGCTTCACAATCCGGCGGCCCTGCGACCGCCAGCGCACTGCTCGCCCGGGCGGCGGCCGCGGATCTGCGTGCCGATCGCCGGCTCGCTACCTCGATCGACGACTTCTTTCTGGCGGGCGACGGTCGCCTCGACGATCGCGTGCGCGCCGGGCTCTCCGCCACGCTGGAGGCGCTGGTCGGTGCGATCGAAGCGGCGATTCGCGCCCATGCCGCCCGCCTGCTCGCCGCGCGCGGACTGGCGACCCTCGCCGGTGCGGTCGGCAGCGGCGCGCCAGTCGCGCTTGACCGCCTGCTCGCCGCCGGGCTGATGCGCGATCCCGCCGTCATGCACGAACTGATCGGCCGGGTGCGACAGGGCCTCATCGCCGAAGCGCTGCCGATCGAGGCCGCTTCGGGTGGTGCCGGCGGCCGCGCGGATCAGCCGAGCCTGCTCGCGCGTCTGTCGCGGCATCCCGATCATGTCGTCGCTACAAGCGCGGTTGCGCTGCTTGCCACCGAAAGCCGCCGCAAGGCACCGTTGCTGGCTGGCGCCACCACCCGCACCGATCTGCCCGCCGCGATCCAGCAGCGGCTGATCTGGTGGGTCGCGGCGACGCTGCGCGAGGCGGAGGCACCGGAGGGCACCGCCAACACCGAACAGCTCGATCGCGCGCTTGCCGAATCGGCGCAGCGCAGCATCGCCGCGCACGACGAGGGCGACCGGCTGGAGGCCGCCGCGACTCGGCTGGCGGTCGCGCTCGACCCACGCGCGGAGGAACTCGCGGACCTGCTGGCCGAGGCGCTGGCCGATCAGCGGCTTTCGCTGTTCATCGCGCTGCTCGGCCATGCGCTAGGGCTGCATTATGCCGACATGCGCGACATCGTGCTCGATCCCGATGCCGAACGGCTGTGGCTGGTGCTGCGTGCGCTCGAACTCGACCGCCCCGCCATCGCCCGTGTTGGGCTGGCCTTGTGCGAGGCCGATCCGCGCCGCGATGTCGAACAGTTCGCTGATTCGCTCGATGCGATCGTGGCGGTCGATCCCGCGCAGGCGCGCGCGGCGATCGCGCCGTTGCTGCTCCATCCCGAGTATCGCGCCGCCGTGCTCGCCATCGCGCGGGGTGCCAAGGCATGAACGCGGGCGAACCCGTCCTGCCGCTGGTGCGCGGGCTGGTCGATCATGACGGCCGGCTGGTCGAGGCCGACCCGCGCCTCCACGATCTCAATACGCGCGCCGGTGGTTCGCTCGGCGAACCCGTCGCGGTGCCGCAACTCGCGCGGCTGGCGCGGCTGACGCAGCGGCTCGGCATCCTTGTGTCGCGCGGCATCGTCGCGGCCGATGGACCGGGCGATCTTGAGCTGTGGGTGCGCGCCGAGCCGGTCGCGGCGGGCGTGTCGCTCACCATCACCGGCTGGGCGGATCGTGCTCCCTGGACCGGAGCCGACGCGATCGGCGACAGCGATCACGCCGCCCTCGCCGCCGATGCCGACTGGCATTGGGAAACCGATTCGGCGCTGCGTCTCACCTTCCTCACGCCCGATGTCGGCGCGCGGCATGGCTTCGACGCCGACATGCTGCTCGGCGCGCCGCTCACCGGCCTGTTCGCGCTCGGCGAGGACAAGAGCGGCGGCTTTCCGATCCTTGGCGGCCTCGCGCTGCGCGAACGCTTCGAGGATCAGCCCGCCACCCTGCGCGCCACAGGCGAAGCAGTGCGGCTCGCTGCCCGTCCGCGCAGCGACGCGCGGGGTGACTTCGCCGGCTTTATCGGCGCGGTGACGGTCGAACGTGCCGCGCCCAAAGCGGATGCGCATACGATCGACGATGCCAGCGGGGCCTTCGCGGTGCGACTCGACTCGGCGTTGCGATCGCCGCTCGGGCGGATCATCGCCAATGCCGACAGCATCAACGCGCAATCGGAAGGCCCGCTGCGGCAGGACTATGCCGACTATGCCGCCGATATCGCCAGCGCGGCGCGGCACCTGATGGGGCTGGTCGACGATCTCGTCGATTTGCAGGCAATCGAGCGCGCCGATTTTCACGTCGCGACCGAGAACATCGACCTTGCCGATCTCGCCCGTCGCGCCGCTGGCCTGCTCGCGGTGCGTGCCGCCGATACCAAGGTGCGGATCGACAAGCCGACGCTGGGCGAGGCGCTGCCCGCCATCGGTGAGTTCCGCCGGGTGTTGCAGATCCTCGTCAACCTGATCGGCAATGCCGTTCGCTATTCGCCCGAAGGCGGCGTGATCTGGGTGCGCGCCGAACGCGAGGGCGATCTTGCCGCGATCATCGTCGCGGATCAGGGCAAGGGCATCGCGTTCGACGATCAGACCCGCATCTTCGAAAAGTTCGAGCGCGTCGACCCGCGCGAGCCCGGTGGCAGCGGTCTCGGCCTGTATATCGCACGGCGGCTCGCGCGGGCGATGGGCGGCGACATCGCGGTCGACAGTGCGCCAGGGCAGGGCGCCCGCTTCGTGCTGACCCTGCCGGTGCAGGATCCCGCCACGGCTTGATACCGCGCGGCCGCTGGCATAGCCGGCGAGCATGAAAATCTTCTTCGACGGCGGCTGCCGGCCCAACCCCGGCCGCATTGAGACTGCCGTCGTCGCACGCGGCGTGGTGCGGATCGCGCGCGACCTCGGCTACGGATCGAGCCATGATGCCGAGTGGCTGGCGCTGCTCGCCGCCATAACGGAGATGCGTGCGCTCGGCCTCGCCCAAGCGGTGCTGCTCGGCGATTCGGCGGCGGTCGTCGCGGAGGCGAACGCCGCGCTCGCGGGGAAGGCTGCGCCCGGCCACGCCACCACCTTTATCACCGCCGCCGCCGGGCTGACGCTGCGGGTGCGCCACATCAAACGCACCCAGAACCTCGCCGGCATCGCACTCGGTCGCCTGCGATGAACCCGCCGATCCTCTACAGCTTCCGCCGTTGCCCATATGCGATGCGCGCGCGGATGGGGCTGCTCGTATCGGGAACCGCGTGGGAACTGCGCGAGGTGGTGCTGCGCGCCAAGCCGGCCGAACTGATTGCCGCATCGCCCAAGGGAACGGTGCCGGTGCTGGTCCTCCCGAACGGCCGGGTGATCGAGCAGAGCCTTGATATTCTCCGCTGGGCACTTGCCGTCCACGACCCGGAAGATTGGCGCGCACGGGACAATCCGGCAGCGATCGCCAGCAACGACGGCGCGTTCAAACACCACCTCGACCGCTACAAATATCCCGACCGCCACCACAGCGATCCGCTGTCGCACCGTGCCGCCGCCTTGGCGCTGCTAGGCCCGCTGGAGGCGCGACTCGCGATGCACGCCAACTTGTGCGGCGCGGAGCGGGGCCTTGCCGATATCGCGATCTTCCCCTTTGTCCGGCAGTTCGCCGCGGTGGAGCCGGACTGGTTCGCGGTGCAACCGATCCCGCGCGTACAGGCGTGGCTCGCCCGCCATCTCGCCAGCGCTTTGTTTGCCGAAGCGATGACAAGACGCGCACCGTGGCAGGCGGGGCACGCTCCGGTTCTTCTGTAATCTGCATCACTTTACCGGCGCTTTATCTCGGTTCACCTCTTGCCGAATCCTCGCGCAGGTTTACTTAGCAGCCTAATGATTGCGAACAGAACAACCCATGAGGCGCAGATTGCCAGTCGCCTGCTTCCGCTTGCGCGGGTGTGGCGCAAGTTGGCGGACGATGCGCTGGACGGCCAGGGCCTGTCCGCCGCGACAGCTTGGGTGTTGACGCAGCTTGGCCGATTGGGTTCCGAAGCGCGACTGACCGATCTTGCCGAGGCGACAGAGATCGCCGCGCCCTCGCTGGTACGGCTGCTCGATCAACTGGTCGAACAGGGTCTCGTCACCCGCACGCCCGACGATCACGACCGCCGTGCCAAGCGGCTTGCGCTCACCGAACGCGCGCGGCCGATCGTCGAGGAAAGCGAACGCTCACTCGCGGCTTTGCGCCACCGCATCCTCGGCGACTTTGACGCGGAGACGCTTGCCGCCACCGCCGCCGTGTTGGAACGAATCAGCGCCGCCGCCGCCGCCGAGAGCGCACGATGACCGATCGCTACGGCCTCGACGTCGCGCTGTTCTCTGTGAAATGCTTCATCGCGGCGATGTTGGCCTATTACATCGCGCTGCGGATCGGGCTGACGCGGCCGTATTGGGCGGTCAGCACGTCGTACATCGTCGCGCAGCCGCTGGCGGGCGCGGTGATTTCCAAGGCGGTGTTCCGGCTGGTCGGTACGGCGCTCGGTGCGACGGCGGCGGTGGTGCTGGTGCCCAACCTCGTCAACGCGCCCGAACTGCTGTCGCTCGCGCTCGCTCTGTGGCTGGGCCTGTGCCTGTTCATCTCGCTTCAGGATCGCACGCCGCGCAGCTACGTGTTCCTGCTGGCCGGTTATACCGCCTCGATCATCGGCTTTCCCAGCGTTGCCGCTCCAGGGCAGATCTTCCAGACGTCGATCCTGCGCGTCGAGGAAATTTCGCTCGGCATCCTGTGTGGCAGCCTGATCCACGCGCTGGTCCTGCCGCGTTCGGTCACGGGGCTGTTGTTCACGCGGGTGGATGCGATCATCGGCGATGTCGAGCGTTGGTCACGTGATGCATTGGGCGGCGCGCCCGACGAGACGGTGCTGCGCGAGCGGCGGCGGCTCGCGCTCGACGTCAACGAACTCCACCAGCTTTCCACCCATCTGCCGTTCGATACCGCGCGCTTCTTGCCGCGGGTCCGCACGGTGCGGGCGCTTCAGGATCAACTCTCGCTGCTGCTCCCGCTCGGCAGCGCGGTGGAGGACCGTATCGCCGAACTGACCGCGCACGGCGGCGTGCCCGCGCGCCTTGCCTCGTTGATCGAGCGCACGCGCGATTGGCTCGCCACGCCTGCCGTATCGTTCGTGGAACGGGGCGTGTTCGTCGAGGCAATCGTCGCCGACCTGCGCGCTGAGGAACCGCCGGTCGAGGCACCGCTGCAATGGCGCGATGCGCTCATCCTCAGCCTCGCCTCGCGCCTGGCCGATCTCGTTCAGTCGCACCGCGCGGTGCGCGACCTGCGTGACCAGATCCGCTCGCCGACTCGCGCCGCAGTCACGCCTGTGGTGGCCGATGCGCTCAGGAGCGCCTCCAGCCGCACGTTCCACCGCGATCGCTTCGTTGCGTTGCGCGCGGCGTGGGGGACGATCGCGACGATGGTGCTAGGCTGCGCGTTCTGGATCGGCACCGGTTGGCCGGAGGGCGCGGGCGCGGTGCTGATCGCGGGCGTGTGCTGCGCGTTGTTCGGCAACAGCGATGATCCGGCACCGGCGATCCGCACCTTTCTGTGGGGGTCGATCATCGGCGTGTGCGTCGCCGGCCTCTACGTCTTTGCGATCCTGCCGCGCGCGACCGATTACGTGACGGTCGCGGCCGTCCTCGCGCCGATGTTCCTGCTGCTCGGCGGCCTGTTGGCGATCCCCAAATACAACCTCATCACCCTGGGCGCGCTGCTCGGCCTCGCCAACCTGATCGGCCTGAACGCATCATACGAGGGCGATTTCGCCACCTTCGCCAATGGCGCGATCGCGCAGTTGGTCGGTACCGCCTTCGCGGTGGTGACGGTCGGGCTATTCCAGACGGTCGGCGCCGAACAGAGCAGCGCCCGCCTGATCCGCGCTGGCTGGCGCGACCTCGCCCGACGCAGCGTGTTGCCGGGTGAACCGGACGAGATCGGCTGGGTCAGCAAGATGCTCGATCGGATCGGCCTGCTCGCCCCGCGCCTCGTCGCGCGCGGTCAGGACCCGGGCCGGCCGCTGTTCGACGTGCTGGTCGATCTGCGCGTCGGCATTTCGGTGGCCGGCCTGCGCCGGGTGAAGCTGGCGGCGGGCGAGTTCGGGCGTGGCATCATCAACCCGGTGCTGTCGCGCGTGAGCGAGCATTACCGTTCCCGCACGCTCGACAAACCGGCAGTGGACGACCCCGAATTGCTCGCCGCGATCGACACCGCAATGACCGCCTTCGCCGCCGATCCGGTGCCGACCGAACGTCGCGATGCCCTGCTTGCGCTGACCAGTTTGCGGCGGAACCTGTTCCCGGCCGCTCCCGGCTACCATGCGGAGGCGACGGCATGAACGGCGAAGTGAGCTTGTTCGGCGTGTATGTGCCGGGCCTGCTGCTCTTGGCGATCGCAGCCGCGATCCTGACGGCGTTAGCCTCGCGGCTGGTGGCGTTTCTCGAACTGTATCGTGCGTTCGCCTATCGGCCGCTGGTCGATGTGGCGATCTATATCCTCATCCTCGGCGGGCTGGTGCTCGCCTTTGCGCCCCCTGGAGTTGCGCTGTGAACTGGAGCCGTTATCTCGCCCCCGCCGGTCGCCTTACCGCGACGCTCGTGCTGGTTCTCGTCGCCTTCTTCGTAGCGCTGTGGCTGTGGCATCGTTATGAGGTCGATCCCTGGACCCGCGACGGCCGCGTCCGCGCCGACGTGGTGCGCGTGACGCCAGATGTGGGCGGTCTGGTGACCAGCGTGGCGGTGCGCGACAACCAGATCGTCCACGCCGGCGACCTGCTGTTCGTGGTCGATCGGCCCCGCTACGCGCTCGCGCTGGAGCAGGCGCAGGCGGCGATCGCCAGCGCCCGCGCCACGCTCGCGCAGAACCGGCGCGAGGCGTCGCGTGATCTCGCGCTCGGCGATCTTGTCGCGGCGGAGGCGCACGAACAGAACGTCGCCCGGGTCGCCACCGCGCAAGCCGCGCTCGCCCAGGCCGAGGCGCAGGCCGACACCGCGCGGCTCAACCTGGAGCGCACGCAGGTGCACGCCAGCGTCAACGGCACGATCACCAATCTCGATCTCCACCCGGGCGATTACGTCGCGGCGGGGCAGCAGGCGCTGGCGCTGGTCGATGCCGATTCGCTGCGGGTCGAGGCGTATTTCGAGGAAACCAAGCTCGGCGGCGTGCATCCGGGCGCCATCGCGCAGGTGCGCCTGATGGGCGATCCGCGCGTGTTCACCGGCCATGTCGAGAGCATCGCCGCCGGCATCAGTGACAGCGAGCGCACCGATACCGGCAACCTGCTGCCCAGCGTAAATGCCACCTTTTCCTGGGTGCGGCTCGCCCAGCGTATTCCTGTGCGCGTCAAGATCGACCGCGTGCCCGCCGACCTTCGGCTGATCTCCGGTCGCACCGCCACGGTGACGATCGCGCCGGCCGTCGCCCGGCCCGCCACGGCACAGCCGCATCCGCCCGCGACGCCGGGGATCGCGCAGTGACCCGGCGTGTCGCTCTCGCCGCCGCGCTGACGGCGGCGTTGTCCGCCTGCACGGCGGGGCCGGATTATCATCTGCCCGAGGGGGCCGCCGCGCGCGCACCTGCCGCGAACGGCGCCTTTCTGGGCGTAAAGGACAGGGCGTTCACCGCCGCGCCGCTGCCCGACCATTGGTGGCGGCTGTATGACGACGCGCTGCTCGACGGCCTTGTCACCGAAGGACTTACCGCCAACACCGATCTGCGCGCCGCCGACGCCAATCTGCGCGCCGCGAGTGCGGTGGTGCGCGAGGCGGAAGCGGGCCGCACGGTGCAGACCACGCTTTCCGCCGGGACGACGCTGGCGCGGCCCTATGGCACCGGAGCAGGGTTGCCGGGGCGGATCGGCTACGATCTTGGCGGCGGCCTGTCCTATCCGCTCGACCTCGCCGGGCGCATTCGCCGTCAGATCGAATCGGCGCGCGCGGATGCCGAGGCGACGGAGGCCGCGCGTGACGAGGTTCGCGTGACGGTCGCGGCGGCGGTGACGCGAAGCTACGCCGCGACCTGCACCGCCAACGTGCGGATCGCCGCCGCCAACCGCGTGATCGGCATCCAGCAACAGACCTTTGCCGCTACGCAACGCCTGTTCCGTGGCGGCCGCGATACCGCTTTCGACGTCACTCGCGCGCAGGCGGCGGTCGAGCAGAGCCGTGCGCAATTGCCGGCGTTGATCGCCGTGCGGCAGGCATCGCTGTTCGAGCTGGCGGCGCTGCTCGGCCGCGCACCGGCGGACTATCCGCGCGCGGTCGAAAGCTGTCGCAAGCTGCCGCTGGTGCGTAGCGTCATCCCGGTCGGCGACGGCGCCGCGCTGATCCGCCGCCGGCCCGACATCCGTCAGGCCGAAAGGTCGCTCGCCTCCGCCACCGCGCAGATCGGCGTGGCGACGGCGAGCCTCTATCCCCAAGTCAGCCTCGGCGGATCGGCTGGGCTCACCGGGCCGCTGTCGCCGCTGAACGTCGGCACCGCGTTCAACCTGTCGCTGGGGCCGCTGATCAGTTGGAGCTTCCCCAACCGTATCGCCGTGCGTGCTCAGATCGCCGCGGCAGGCGCGAATGCGGACGCGGCACTCGCCCGCTTCGACGGCACCGTGCTGGAGGGGCTGCGCCAGACCGAGACGGCGCTGTCGGCCTACGCCCGCACCCGCGATCAGGTGAACGATCTCACCCGCGCCCGTGACAGCGCGGCGCGCGCGGTGGCGCAGGCGGACCGGCTGACGCGCTTCGGTCGGGGCACGTTCCTCGACACGCTGAGCGCACAGGCGACGCTGGCCAGCGCGGAGGCTTCGCTGGCCAGCGCACAGACGGCGCTGGTCGATGCGGAGGTCGATCTGTTCCTGGCGCTTGGCGGTGGCTGGACACCAGATACGGCGGAGCCGGTGCCGGTAGATAAGTAATCAAGCACGTTTGTCTCGCGACAGTATTTCAACGATCGTCAAGCGATTCTAAAATGATGAGACAACGCGTAATGTGTAAATCGGTAAGTAATTACTTCAGTTCGATCATTGTGGCCATTACGGACGTTTCAGTGTTTTGTTTTAAAAAGCGTGGATGTTAGAAGGTTCATCCTTACGTGTATTACCTTTGTTGAGTCGGTGATCCTTGGGATGCTTTGCTAACGGTCTGCTTGTGGGCCACCGGCTGACGCTTCTTTGGAAAAAGTAACCCCGGTGCGTATATCGCAGGACCGTAGCGATGGGGAACTTCACAGAGCCAGACCTGCATCTCACGCCTCGCGAACGGGAGGTCCTGCTGTCGGTGTGCGAGGGTCAGTCGTCCAAGCAGATCGGACGGAAACTGGGCATTCGCCCGCAAACGGTCGAGGCGTACATCAACCACATGCGCATGAAGATGGGCGCGACCAATCGCTGTCACATGGTCGCGATCGCCATCGGACACGGACTGTATCACGATGGCGATACACGCGATTAGGTGCTGGTGCTTACCGGATGGCGGCAACCTGCAATGTAGCCGGCCCGGATTTCGACGCGGTTACGGGGTCGTGATACCAGCGATTGCGCTTCGTCTGCTCCTTCGCCATCCAATCAAGTTGCGGATCGGAGGCATTGTTGGCGAACACGATAAGGGCCACGAACTTTTGTGACGGCGTAAACCCGGTCGGGAGCGGATGAAGCGAAGCCATGCGGCGCACGGCCGACAGCGCTGCGCGATCCAGCAAGGAATCCCCGGATGATTTCAGCACCGAGACCTTGTCCGGCCGCCCATTGTCCGAGCAGTTGAACTTCACGCTTACCGTGCCGCTGCCGGGGCGCAGACCCAGAACTGGCATCGGATAATGCAATTCGTTAGCCAGCACCCTGTGCATGCGCTCGGTCCATTCGGCCATCGTCACGAGCGTGCCGGGAGTGGTATGGCCGGACATCGGACTTGCCGCCGGGACCGTCGGTGCGGCGGTTTGCGCGGCAAGTGTTGAAGCGCATATCGCCAAAGCAATCGCGGCAGTTGCTTTAAAAATCATCGCTTGGTGCCTTTTCCGACGTGGCGCGGAATGCGTCTACGTGAGGCACTCGATATCTGTGCGCGGCACGGCGCAGCAGTCGCACAAACTCCATGGTAAATTCGCCAGGCGGCTAGCCGCTAAAGCGTCCTGGTAGCTTCTATGCCGCCTCCGCGACCGACCCCGATGCGCCTAGCTCGAAGGGTGTGGTCTGATAGATTTCGTTGATCCAGTTTCCGAACAGCAGGTGCGCGTGGCTGCGCCATTGGTTCGCTGGCGGGCGGGTCGGGTCGCCGTTCGGAAAATAGTTGACCGGCACCGGTCCCGCATCGCGCGCGTATTCGTCGGCGAGCGTGGTGGTGTCGTATTCGAGATGGTTGAACATGTAGAGCCGGCGATAGGCCGGGTCTTCAAGCAGACACGGCCCGGTTTCGTCATTGTCGGCGAGGATGCGCAACGCGGCGGTACGCAGCACGTCTTCGCGCCGCACCTCGGTCCAGCGCGAAACCGGCACGGCGAAATCGTCGGAGAAGCCGCGTAGATAGGGCGAGGAGGGGATCAGGTTGCGGTGCGGGAACACGCCGGTCGCCTTGGCGGGCAGCGCGTGCTTGCCGATGCCGTGGAAGTAATACGCCGCCGCCTGCGCGGCCCAGCAGATCGTCAGGCAGCTATGCACGTGCGTCTGCGTCCAGTCGAACACCTGCCGCATCTCGTCCCAGTAGCGCACATCCTCGAACGGCAGCTTCTCGACCGGCGCGCCGGTGATGATGAAGCCGTCAAACCGCTCGTCGCGCACGTACGACCAGGGCCGGTAGAACGCCGCCATATGATCGGCCGAGGTGTTGCGCGCGACATGGTCGCTCATCCGCACCAGGGTCAGCTCGATCTGGAGCGGCGAGGCGCCGATCAGGCGGGCAAGCTGCGTCTCGGTGCTGATCTTGTTGGGCATCAGGTTGAGCAGCCCGATCCGCAAGGGGCGGATATCCTGCCGGGCGGCATCGGCCTCGCGCATCACGGTGATGCCTTCCGCTTCCAGCGTGCGGGTGGCGGGCAGGTCGTTGGGAATCTTGATCGGCACAGGCGTTCGGTCCTCTGACGGGGCGGACGCTGCGTGGCTCGGGTCCGTTTGGTTGCCGGATCGGCCACATCCTCTCGGGTGAGAGTGCCACCTTGCCCGGAAGGCAGGTTGGCGTTGGGCGTCTCCCCAACTCTTGATGTAGCGCTTGCCTTACAAAATCGCGGGGTGGTTGGCAATGCCGGCATCGACGCTACATCAGCGTTCATGACTGACAGCAAGATCGTGATGTGTCCGGCGTGCGCGACCGCCAACCGCGTGCCCGTTGTAAAACTCGGCAGCGGCGGCACCTGCGGAAAGTGCCACGCGCCGTTGTTCACCGGCACGCCAGTCGTTCTCACGACGGCCAATTTCGACACTCATGCCGGGCGTGGCGACCTGCCGTTGCTGGTCGATTTCTGGGCGGAATGGTGCGGGCCATGCCGGCAGATGGCGCCCGCCTTCGCGGCGGCGGCGCGTGATCTGGAGCCGGCGATGCGGCTGGGGAAGCTCGATACCGAGGCGGAGGCGGCGATCGCGGCACGCTACGGTATCCGTTCGATCCCGACGATGATCCTGTTTTGCGGCGGCCGCGAGGTTGCACGCCAATCGGGCGCGATGCCGGCGAACGCGATCGTCGGCTGGGCGCGCGGGGCGGCGTAGCGAATAGCGCGGACGCGTCGGCGCGGGGCTACCGTCGAACGAACATCACCGACAGGTTGTTGGCCGGCATCTCCACCACGCGCGACAGCGTTAGCCCCGCGGCGTCCGCCGCTGCCGCGACCGTATCCAGATCGCGCAGACCCCAATTCGGATCACGCGCCTTCAGGTCCGCATCGAACGCTGAATTGCTTTCTGCCAGCGGGATACCGGCGCGCCGGTAGGGGCCGTACAGGAACAGCGGGCCGCCCGAAGGCAGCAGCCGCGAAGCGCCCGCGAACAGTCCGAGCGTCGCGCTCCACGGGCTGATATGCACCATGTTGATCGCCAGCATCGCATCGGCGCGCGCGATCGGCCACTGCGGTGCGGCGGCATCCAACGCGAGCGGGGCGATGACGTTGTCGTGCCGCTCCTCGTCCAGCCACGCTGTAATCGAAGCGCGCGCGGCGGGTGAGGGGTCGCTCGGTTGCCAGATCAGCGCGGGCAGCGCGCCTGCGAAGTGGAGAATGTGCTCGCCCGATCCGCTGGCGATCTCCAGCACCGTGCCGTTGTCGGGAAGCACCGTCCGCAACACGTCGAGGATGGGCCCGCGATTGCGGAGGGCGGCGGGGCTGCTCAGGCGGGGGTCGGTCTGCATCCTGCCGTCATGCGGCAGCGCACCGGCAAAACCAAGTCAGGCGCGCGGGCCCCCCGGTGAACGCGTGCGCGCGATCACGCGGAGATAGGTGTCGAGCACCGTCTGGTTGATCCGCTCCCAGCGGTAACCTGCCGCCTCCACGACCCCCGCACGGCCGGCACCGACGCGGAACGCGCCGTCCTCGCAAAAGCGTTGCAGCGCGTCGGCATAGCCGGTGATGTCGCTCGGATCGACGATCAGTCCGGTCACGCCGTCTTCGAGCAGCCCGACCGCGCCCGATGCCCGCGCTGCGACCACCGGCACGCCCGCCGCCATGGCTTCCAAAGTGACGTTGCCGAACGTTTCGGTCACGCTCGGGTTGAAGAAAACGTCCATCGACGCGACCGCGCGGCCGAGGTCGTCGCCGGTCACGAAGCCTGCGAACACCGCGTCGGGAATCTCCCTGGCGAACCAGTCGCGCGCCGGGCCTTCGCCGACCACCAATGTCTTGTGCCGCACGCCGCGTGCGTCGAGCGCGTGCATCGCCTTGGCGAACACGTCGAGGCCCTTCTCCTTCACCAGCCGGCCGAGGAAGCCGACCGCGATCTCGTCATCCGCGATGCCGAGCGAGCGCCGCCATTCGAGGCTGCGCCGGGCCGGGCTGAAGCGATCGTGGTTCACCCCGCGCGACCAGCGCGTAACCGGGGTGGTGACGCCCCATTCGCGCAGGATCTCGCCCATCATCTGGCTGGGGGCGAGCACCTCATCGACGCTCTGATAGAACTTGCGCTGCATCCGTACGATCAGCGGCGCGACGAAGCCGATGCCGTAATATTGCACATAGGTCTCGAAGCGCGTGTGGTACGAGGCGACCACCGGGATACCCTTTTCCCGCGCATAGCGCACCGCCGAGTGGTTAAGGAAATCCGGTGCCGACACATGGATGAGGTTGGGCGCGAACGCATCCAGATCGGCGCGAACACGCGCATCGATGGCAAGACCGAGCTTATACTCCGCACGACCACCCGGCATCTTTACCGAGCGGGTGCCGACCAGATCTCCTGTCGGGGCGAAGGCGGGCTTGCGGCTGACGGGTGAGTAGACGCGTACCGCCGCACCCTGTTTGAGCAGATATCCGACCAGCAGGTTGAGCGTCTGGTTGGCACCGTCCCGGGTGTAATTGTAATTGCCGCTGAAAAGCGCAACGCGGAGGTCTGTCGCCTGCATCGCCGCGCCATAGCGGCGAGACCTCCTGTTGGGAACAGAGCGTTTCGTTTCGCGGGCTGTGGCGTGGCTCCGCGTCCCTTATATGGGCGTCATCCAGGAGAAACGCCGATGCCGACGCTCAACGACACGCTTGATGCCTTTCCGATCACGAAGCGCTGGGCGCCGCAGCATCCCGACCGGCTGCAACTGTATTCCCTGCCTACTCCGAATGGCGTCAAGGCGGCGATCATGCTGGAGGAAACCGGCTTGCCCTACGAGGCGCATCTGGTCGACTTCGGCTCGGACGATCAGCATTCCGAGGCGTTCGAATCGCTCAATCCCAATGGTAAGATCCCGGCGATCCTCGACCCGGATGGCCCAGGCGGCAAGCCGCTCGCCCTGTTCGAAAGCGGTGCGATCCTGCTCTACCTCGCCGAGAAGACCGGCCAGTTCCTCCCCACCGATCCCGCGCTTCGCTACCAGACGATCCAGTGGCTGATGTTCCAGATGGGCGGCGTCGGCCCGATGTTCGGGCAAGTCGGCTTCTTCGTGAAGTTCGCCGGCAAGGACTTCGAGGACAGGCGCCCTCGTGACCGATATGTCGCGGAGGCGAAGCGCCTGCTCGGCGTGATGGACCGGGTGCTGGCCGGGCGCGACTGGTTCATGGGTGACGAATACACCATTGCCGATATCGCGACGCTGGGCTGGGTTCGCGGATTGGTCGACTTCTACGGGGCAGGCGATCTCGTCGGGTTCGACAGCTTCGCCAACGTCAAAGCTTGGCTTGCGCGCGGTCTGGCCCGTCCGGCGGTACAGCGCGGACTTATGATCCCGACGCGGGCGTAACCGGCAGGCGTGCCCGGACGCTCAGAATGGCGGCGATCCGCGCGGCGAAATCGCGCATCGTCGCCATCATATCGCCTGCACTAAGGCTGCGCGGTTCCGGGTCGATCGCGCACAACGTTCCGAAGAAGCTGCCGTCGGCAAGCCTGATCGGGAGTGAGATGTAGCTTTCAAAGCCGTACAGCACCGGCGTGTGGTGGGTGCGCCAGGCCGGATCGGCCGCCACATGATCGATCACGATCGGGTTACCCCCGTCGCGGATTTCGTCACAGATCGTCGTCTTCAGGTCCAGTTCGGCACCAGGCTCCAGCCCGAAGTCGATCTTGTCGAGAACCTGACATGCGATCCAGCGTGTGTCGGTAACCCGCGCCACCGCTGCGAAGCCCATGCCGGTAAGATCGCAGACCGTCTGCAGCACGGTGCTTATCTCCGCCACATCGCTCAGCGAGATCGCCTCTCGCACCGTATCGTCCATCGTCGCCTCCACCTCGGCGGTTCTATAAGCGTGCCCCTTCGCAGCGCCAAGCCTGTCGCCCCTCGCCGGGGCTCGACACGTCCGCATGATGCCCACCCGCAAGTTTTTTGTTCTCTAATCGTTCCTGTTGGGTTATCCCGCCGGGCATGGCCAAACCTCAGAAACGCTACGTCTGCCAATCCTGTGGGTCGGTCTCGCATCGCTGGGCGGGGCAGTGCGGCGACTGTTCGGAATGGAACACCATGGTCGAGGAGGCGGGCGCGGTCGTCACGCCGTTCCAGGCCAAGCACAATCTCCAAGGCGGCGGACGGTTCATCACGCTGTCGGGGCTCGACGCCGATGTCGAACTGCCCGAGCGGATGCCAAGCGGGATCGCCGAATTCGATCGTGCGCTCGGCGGCGGTTTCGTCGAAGGTTCGGCGACGCTGATCGGCGGCGATCCCGGCATCGGCAAATCGACGCTGTTGCTTCAGGCCGCGGCGAAGATGGCGCTGGCTGGCAAGAGCGTCGCCTACGTCTCGGGCGAGGAAGCGGCCGATCAGGTGCGCTTGCGGGCGCGGCGCCTGGGGCTTGGCAATGCGCCGGTGCAGCTTGCCTCGGCAACGTCGACGCGCGATATCCTCACGACACTGTCGCAGGGTACGCCGCCCGATCTGCTGGTGATCGATTCGATCCAGACCATGCATTCCGATCTGATCGAGGGCGCACCCGGTACCGTCAGCCAGGTGCGCGCCTCCGCACAGGAACTGATTCGCTTCGCCAAGGAACGTGGCACCGCAGTCGTGCTGGTCGGTCACGTCACCAAGGATGGCAGCATAGCCGGCCCGCGCGTGCTGGAACACATGGTCGACACGGTGTTGAGCTTCGAGGGCGAGCGCAGCCATCAGTATCGCATCCTGCGCGCGATCAAGAATCGCTTCGGCGGCACTGACGAGATCGGCGTGTTCGCGATGGTGGCGGAAGGGCTGACCGAGATTTCCAACCCCTCCGCGCTGTTCCTGACCCAGCGTGACGAAGGCGTGACGGGCACCACCGTGTTCCCCGCGCTGGAGGGAACGCGGCCGGTGCTGGTCGAGATCCAGGCGCTGGTCGTGCGGCTTGCGAGCGGCGCGACGCCGCGGCGCGCGGTGGTGGGCTGGGACAGTGGGCGGCTGGCGATGATCCTCGCCGTGCTGGAGGCGCGCTGCGGGCTCAGCTTCTCGGCGTGCGAAGTCTATCTCAACATCGCCGGCGGCTACCGCGTGCAGGACCCGGCGGCCGATCTCGCGGTGGCGGCGGCGCTGATCTCGGGCCTGTCGGAGCGGCCGGTTCCGGCGGACGCGGTCGCCTTCGGTGAGATCGCCTTGTCGGGTGAGGTCCGTCCGGTCGCGCATGGCCCGCTACGCATGAAGGAAGCGGCCAAGCTCGGGTTCGAACGCGCTTTGGTGCCGTCCACCACCGCCGCCGATCCGGGTCCCCTCGCGCTGACCGGCTTCCGCACGTTGGGAAGCCTGGTCGAGCATATGCTCGGGAAATAGCGGGGTAGCCGGTCGGCGACCTACCCGCCTGATACACTCGACACGCACCCGCCGCCATCGTAAGCGCGGGCGCATCATGGGACTGAGCGCGCTCGACATCATCGTTCTGCTGGCCGTGGGTGGCGCGGCGATCCTCGGCGTGATGCGCGGCTTCGTGACGGAGGTGCTGTCGCTGTTCGCGTGGGTGGCGATCGTGTTCGCGGTGAAGCTGTTCCACACCCCGCTGACCGCTACGCTGACGGGGATGGTCGGCACGGTGACCGGGGCTGCCGTGCTCGCGTTCGCGATCCTCGGCGGCGTCACCTATTTCGGCGGGCGACTGGTCGCGCGCGCGATCGGCGGGCGCATTCGCGATTCCGTGGTCGGCCCGATCGATCGCGCGCTTGGCTTCGGGTTCGGCGCCGTGAAGGGGCTGATCCTGGTCAGCCTCGGTTTCCTGCTGGTGGTGATGATAACCGATACCGTCCACGGCGGCCCGGCGCACCGCCCCGAATGGCTGACCTCTTCCAGAACCTATCCGCTGCTGAACGCGACCAGCGCCAGCATCGCGGATTTCGTCGATCGTCGTCGCAAGGGCCTGCCGGTGTTCGGCCCACGCATAGCGCCGTCCGATGCGCCCGAGAATCGCACCAGCTAGGGCGGCGGACCTCAAATCCTGAAAGGACGCCTGATGGCGGCAACCTCCACGATCCTCATCGTCGGTGCTTCGCGCGGACTCGGTCTCGCGATCGCCACCGAATTTCTGGCGCGGGGCTGGAACGTGATCGGCACCGTGCGAGCGGGTGTCCTCACGCTGTTGCACGATCTTGCCGAGGCGAACCCGGGCCGGGTCGAGATCGAGCCGCTCGACATCACCGTTCCTGACGACATCGCCGCGTTGCGAGACCGGCTGGCGGGCCGGAACATCGACACGGTATTCGTCAACGCCGGCACGACCACGCAGGAACCGCACGTCGGCATCGGTGCGGTCAGCACGGACGAGTTCACCCGCGTGATGCTGACGAACGCGCTCAGCCCGATGCGGGTGGTGGAGGCGTTGCAGGGTCTCGTCCCGGCGACCGGGTTGATCGGCGTGATGACGTCGGGCCAAGGCAGTATCGCCAACAATCGCAACGGTGTCGGCGACGTGTACCGCGCAAGCAAGGCGGCGCTGAACATGCTGATGCGCGGTTTCGAGGCGCGACATCCGGATCGCGCGCTACTGCTGCTCGCGCCCGGATGGATCCGCACCGAACTCGGCGGGCCGGACGCGCCGTACACGCTGGAGGAGAATGCGCCGATCCTGGTCGATCTGCTGGTCGGCGCGATCGGTATGCCGGGGCTGCGCTATCTCGATCGCTTCGGCAAGGTCGTGCCGTGGTGATTCGTTTCGTGGCCGGCATCGTCGCGGGGTGACGTGCCGCCGCTTCGGCCCTACATCCCTGTCATGACCGCGACGCTCTACAACACCGAAATCCTGCGCCTCGCCGCAACCATCCCGTATCAGGAGCGGCTCGCCGATCCGATGGCGTCGTCCGAGAAACGCTCGCCGATTTGCGGCAGCCGGGTGACGGTCGATGTGAATGTCGACGCCGAAGGCCGTGTCCGCGAGGTCGGGATGCTGGTTCGCGCCTGTGCGCTCGGCCAGGCGTCTTCATCGCTGCTCGCGGCGCAGGTCGTCGGCCGCTCGCCGGCGGAGATCGCCGCCGCGCGCGACGCGCTGGCCGCGTGGCTGGCGGGCGAGGGCGATGCGCCCGACTGGCCCGGTCTCGACATCTTCACGCCGGCCTTGCCGCACAGCGCGCGCCATCCCTCGATCCGGCTCGCGTTCGAGGCCGCGGCGGAGGCGGCTGCGGCCGCAGCGCTCAGCCGCGCGGCATGACGGAAAGTCTGCTGATCGACGGCGCCGCGCTCGGCGGGTTCGGGCTGCTGTTCGTCCTGATCTTCCGTCGGCTCGGGCTCGGCGCGACGCTGGGGTATCTTGTCGCGGGTGCCGTCGTCGGGCCGCAGGTGCTCGGGCTGGTCGGCGATGCTGATCAGAAGATCGGCGTGGCGGAGCTTGGCATTACGCTGCTGCTGTTTATCGTCGGCCTCGAACTGAATCCGTCGCGGCTGTGGAGCCTGCGCAAGGAGATCTTCGGGCTCGGGTTGATCCAGGTCGTGACCTGCGGCATCGCGGTGACGGCGGTTGTATGGTTGATCGCGCGGTTCTCGTTCGCGGCATCGCTCGCGCTCGGCCTGCCGCTGGCGCTGTCGTCGACCGCGCAGGTGCTGCCGATGCTGCAATCCGCCGGGCGACTGCGCACGCCGTTCGGGGAGCGCGCGTTCTCCATCCTGTTGTTCCAGGATCTGTCGATTGTGCCGCTTATCACCATCGTGGCGGTGATGTCGCGCAATCCGGCCGACGCGCACGGGCCCCCCGGCTGGCAGTTGTTCCTCTACACCGTGCTGGCGATCACCGGGCTGGTGCTGGCCGGGCGATATCTGCTGCGGCCGATGTTCCGCGCGATCGGCAATCTTGGCGAGCGCGAGATGTTCGTGTTCGCGGCGCTGTTCACGGTGGTAGCGGCGGCGGCGATCATGGAATCGCTCGGCCTGTCGACCGCGCTCGGCGCGTTCGTCGCCGGGGTCATGCTGGCGGACAGCCCGTACCGGCACGAGATCGAGA
>Ga0265798_10000703_pt1 | contig 54461 bp, 56 predicted proteins | sample P3T30metagenome_FD_192430 | JGI IMG/M metagenome (GOLD analysis project Ga0265798, IMG submission 192430) | Plant litter microbial communities from East Loma Ridge, Irvine, California - P3 T30 | ecosystem: Environmental > Terrestrial > Plant litter > Unclassified | place: USA: California...
TAATGCTGTTGAAGAAAATCTATCTTTATTGATTAAAGGAAATAAATCATTATTCAGAAGTGCACAAAAAGCTAAAAGTGATTCTATTGCGATGGCTATTGGAATGAAGGCAGCAAATAATCCAATAAATGGAAAAGTAATATTGAATATGAAAGATGTTCCGGGAGTTTATTTTAAATCCGAAGTTTTTTTAGATAACGGAAAGCAAACAATCTATAAAGAAGTGATGAGAAACAGACTTTCTTTTCCATTAGAAGATCCGATTTTGTGGAAAATTGAACCTGAAACAAAAATGATTGAATCCTATTTATGTAAAAAAGCTACAGGGAAATATAAAAACAGGCATTATACTGCCTGGTTTACAGAAACAATTCCTATTCCGGACGGGCCATACGTTTTCAAAGGTTTACCTGGATTAGTATTGGAAATTTATGACCCAAATGACTATATACACTTTACTTTAGTAAGTTTTAAAAAAGTGGTAAAGCCGATCGTCTTAATGAAAGACGTTTTTCCTACTAAGTATTCTACTTTTTACAAAGTGAGACAGAATATGAGAGACAATGCAGCGGGAATGTTATCAAATCAAACAGGAATAACATTTAAGCCTTCAGATGTTAAAAGAATTAATGATAATGCCAAGAAAAATAATAATTATCTTGATTAAATAAAACAAAAAACTTTATCCTAACCTACAAAGCTTTTTTGTTTTATAAATAGTAATCATACAGATATCTACATTTAAATTACTGAATTTAAAATCAGTGAGAGTTGATTAATAGCTTTTGATTCTAAGATAAATTTAGGCAGATTCCGTTTATTATCAAATTAATAATTTTTATTCCTGTTTCCATTAAATTTTAGAAATACTTTTTGTTGATAGTAATTTTTTTTAATTTCTTCATTATCTTTGCTGCCATCAAGCCCCTAAACAGGGTGTTCAGTAAGTTTAATTATTCCCCTATGCAGGAGGTACGATAAAGATTCCGGAACTGGTTCTTTCTTGCTGAGATCTTTATTTCCACCATTTCAACAAAATTTGATATTATATTCCCGTTATAATAACATATTCTAATATATAAAAACTGTAAAAGTAAAAATGAAAACGTTGAGAAAACAATCAGACAGAATCGCTTTATCTGCCATGTTGGTTTTAAGCTCTTTAGCGTATGCACAAGTAGGCATTGGTATTAATACGAATAACCCGAGAGCTGTGCTGCATGTGGACGGCGCTAAGGATAATCCAGCTACCGGAACACCGACAGCAGCTCAGCAGACCAATGATTTGGTAGTCACTTCTGCCGGAAGAGTAGGGATAGGCACCAATTCACCTACCGGTGCTCTGGATGTACAAAGTGTAACGGGAGGATTCGTACCACCAAGAATGACCACCGTACAGCGGCAGGCCATATCTTCACCGGCAACCGGAACCATGGTGTACGATACTACCCTGAACCAATACTATTATTACTCAGGCGTTCAGTGGGAATCTCTGGTTCCTGTAGCGGCAAGTGCCAGGATTTTTCAGATCGCCCGTAAAAATACCAACCAGACCATCGCCACGTCAGCCATTACAGGGGATATTACATTTGACAATGTTTCAGGGCAGGGTAACGGAGTTTCTGTAAATAATGCCAACATTACACTTCCCGCCGGAAAGACTTTCCTGATTACGGGATATCTGGCAATAGCATCCGGATCAAACAGTACACAAAGCTGGGCACGGTATGAAATCGTAGATTCCACATCCAATGATTCTTCGGTTTGCACCGTAGCGTCAAGAGGGTACAGTGAACCGTCTACTGAAGTAAACAATGATTCTTCCGGAGGTCCTGCACTGTGTATCATCAGTACCGGAACCTCTGCCAAAACGGTTAAGCTAAGGATTACAGGGAAAAGAAATGATGCGAATGTAGTCACTACTTCCATTGCAGATCCTTATGCAGAAACAGCAGTTATGATTCAGGAACTGTAGGCTCTTTCAATATTTATATTCCGGGTATTTAATGAAAGATTATTTCCCGGCCGTGCAAAAGAAATTTTAATTAAATCTTCATCCTTTGATGAAGATTTTTGTTTTACCAACCCCCGAAAAACCGTATTTTTGTTTAAACGATTAGATTTTATGGAATTTTTAGACCGATACCAACAGATTGTTGCGGAAGCCATTACCAAATATACTTTTAAAGACAAGCCGGCCGAACTGTATGAACCGATGAACTACATTATTTCCCACGGTGGGAAACGCCTTCGTCCGATCATGGTTTTAATGGCGTGTGATTTATTTGGCGGAGACCTTAAAGAGGCAATTAAACCTGCCTTGGCAATCGAGTTTTTCCATAATTTCACGCTGATCCATGATGATATTATGGACGAGGCGCCTTTAAGAAGAAATAAACCTACCATCCACACCCTTCACGGGATCAATGTGGGAATCCTTTCCGGAGACGGATTAATGCTGAAAGCCTATAAGTTTTTTGAAGACCTGGAGCCTGAAATTTTCAAGGCCTGTATCAGGATCTTCACACACACAGGGTTGCTTTTATGCGAAGGCCAGCAGTATGACATTAATTTTGAGAGTCAGGAAAACGTGACTTTTGATGACTATATCAGGATGATTACCTATAAAACCGGAGTCTTGAGCGCCTGCTCATTTGAAATCGGGGCCATGATTGCAAAGGCTAATTTTAAGGATGCAAAATCCATCTTTAATTTCGGAAAACATATCGGGATTGCTTTTCAGATTATGGATGATTACCTTGATGTATTCGGGGATCAGGCACAGTTCGGGAAGAAGCATGCCGGTGATATCTATGAGAATAAGAAAACCGTTCTGTATTTACTGGCGAAAGAACACGCAACAGAGGAAGAAAGAAAGGAGCTGGATTACTGGTATTCTAAAAAAACCGATAATATTGATAAAGTATACGGAGTGGAAAAGATTTTCAGAAGGGCAAAAGTAGATGAAAAAGCATTGAGACTGATTGAAAAACACAACGAAATCGGGCAGAGCTATCTTGATAAAATCGATATTCCCGACGAAAAGAAAAAGCCGTTTTCAGAACTGGCCAATTATTTGTTGAGAAGAGAGAGTTAGGTGGACCGGTTTTAGACCGGAGGAATATGGATCTGTAATCTTTTAAAACACCTTGTTACCGCCCATGAAATTCAGGACTGAAGTAGAGATTAAAGAATCGCAGAGAAAGATTCAGGTTGAAGATAAAATATTTTCAATAGGTTCCTGTTTTGCCTCTGAAATGTCAGATATGTTGCAGCTCGGGCAGCTGCAGTCCCTGAATAATCCTTTCGGCACCATCTTTAATCCGTTTTCGATCAGCAATGCAGTAAAAAGGCTGCACGATGCTGAATTTTATATCGAAGACGAGCTGATCAGTTTTAACGAGGAATTTATTTCCCTGGATCATCACACAAGCTTTGACACCCGGTATATTCACCAGACTTTAAAAAAGATCAATGCAGGAATCGAAGAAGGCAATTCTTTTCTCCAGGATACCAATTGGGTTATCATCACGTACGGAACTTCATTTATCTATGAGTTTATTCCGAAGAACAAACTGGTAGGCAACTGTCATAAAATTCCGCAGAAATTCTTTAAAAAGAGACTGCTGACCCATCAGGAAATTACGGATTCCATCTACAATACCGTTTTGAACCTCGATGATATCTGTAAGGATGATGTCCAGATTTTATTCACCGTTTCACCGGTCCGGCATACCAAAGACGGGATGATTGAAAACCAGCTCAGCAAGGCAAAACTGATTACCGCAATCCATGAGATGCTTCCCCAATTTGAAAACTGCCACTACCTGCCGGTGTACGAAATTGTTATGGATGACCTGCGGGATTACCGTTTTTATAACGAAGATCTGATCCATCCCAACAGCCAGGCGGTTAATTATATTTTTGATCAGTTCGGGAATGCTTATTTTTCTGAGGAAACAAAAGAATTTATTAAAGAAAACTTTAAAATCAATACCGCTTTACAGCACAGGACGGATGATGAAAAAGACCCTAAATATATTGAATTCAGGGAAAAATTAAACAGGAGAATTGAAATCCAGCGTCAGAAAGTGAAGCACAGAATATTTTCAGATGACTGATTTTACCACTCTTGATTATTTAAAAACAGGAAATCCGAAACAGAAGAGAGCTTATGATATACTAACGAAACATCAGATTTTTGAAAAACTGAAAAAGTATTCACCCGTTTTAGCAGGAACAGTCCCGATTGGAATTGATACGGAAAAAAGCGATCTGGATGTCATCTGTCAGTTTAAAAATGAAGATGATTTTGCTGAATGCTTACGTCAGTATTTTCAGGGCTTTAACGGTTTCAGCTTAAAAACGATAGCTGTTAACGGTGAAAAATCGGTTGTTTCAAATTTTATACTGGAGGAATTTCCCATTGAAATTTTTGCACAGAATAAACTGCCCACAAAACAGAACGCTTACTGCCACATGATGGCAGAACACAGAATATTACAGGAAAAAGGAGAAGAATTTAAACAGAAAATAATAGAACTGAAGGAGAAAGGGATAAAAACAGAACCTGCTTTCGGCATGATGCTGGGCCTGGAAAACCCTTATGAAGATCTATTGAAATTTTAATGAAATGATTGATACCCATACCCATTTATACGCAGAGGAATTTGATGAAGACAGAGCAGAAACGATCCGGAGAGCTTTAGATAAAGGCATCACAGAATTTTACCTTCCGGCAATTGATTCGGAATCCCATGAAAAAATGCTGCAGCTTGAAGCAGATTATCCCGGACAGATTTTCTCCATGATGGGCCTGCATCCCTGTTATGTAAAGCCTGAAAACTGGGAAAAAGAACTGGAAATTGTGAAGAACTATCTGGATGAAAGAAGTTTCCCGGCCATCGGAGAAATCGGGATTGATCTGTACTGGGATAAAACCACACTGGATATCCAGGTAAAGGCTTTTGAACAGCAGATCGACTGGGCCATTGAAAAAGACCTGCCGATTGTAATCCATACCAGGGAAAGTTTTGATGAAACCTTTGAAGTCCTGGAAAGAAAAAAACACCCGAAACTTCGTGGGATTTTTCACTGTTTTTCAGGGAATATTGGACAGGCCAGACACGCGGTTGATTTAAATTTCATCCTGGGAATCGGTGGTGTGGTAACGTTTAAAAACGGTAAAATCGACCAGTTTTTAAATGAAATTCCATTGGATAAAATTGTACTGGAAACAGATTCTCCATATCTGGCTCCGGTTCCGCACAGAGGAAAAAGGAACGAAAGTTCATACCTTGATCTGGTAGCCGGAAAACTGGTGAATATTTACAATAAAGATTTTGCTGAGATTGACAGGATTACTACGGAGAATGCAAAGAAAATATTCAATTAAGATATGAAAGCGATTGTTTCAAAGCTTTTAAGACAGGCCAATTTATTATTTTTTGCTGATGAATTAAGATTTTATATTCATAAAAACAGAAATAAGAACAGAAATCGGGCCTTCAGATTCCAACATCCTGATTTCAGGTTTCCGCCTGACTATCTGATATATGAATCCTTCAATATGAGCTATGAAAGCTATTATAAAAGCGGGAAAGCAGCAGCTCAAAGTTTTGTTGATATATATAAAAAATATAGTAGTGAGAAAAATCCAAAGATTCTCGATTGGGGATGTGGCCCTGCAAGAGTGGTAAGGCATATTCCTGCGCTTATTCAGGATAGCCGTGTTTACGGCACAGATTACAATAAGGATTCAATACAGTGGAATAAGAAAAATATAGAAAATATTGATTTTAACCTCAATGAGTTAAAAGCCAGCCTGCCTTATGAAAGTGAGTTTTTTGATTTTATATATGGAATTTCAATTTTTACGCATCTTTCAGAAAAAATGCACTACGACTGGAAAAATGAGTTGACAAGAGTTTTAAAAAAAGGCGGTATTTTACTTTTATCCATGCAGGGAAATTCATTTAAAACGATTCTCACCAAGAATGAAATAAAAGAATTTGAAAAAGGGAATATTGTGGTAAGAGGAAAGGTGGAAGAAGGTCACAGGACATATTCTGCGTTTTATCCGGATCGTTATGTGCAGGAACTTTTTGCTGATTATGATGTATTGGAACACAGGGAGTCATTTTCAAATAACGGCAAACAGGAACAGGATATGTGGGTGCTGTGTAAAAAATAAAAGGTCAGAAAACTTTACAGCTTTATTTTAAAATCTATCTTTTTTAGAATTCGGCAGGTTTAATATACATGGAATCTACATAATCACGCAATCTGGAAGGCTGTTTTTGAATAAATTTAAACAGATCTGAAATTATTTGGAATGATATAGAAAATAGAAAGCCTTCCGCGATGGGAAGGCTTTAATTTTATTTTTTTCTAAAGAAGCTGCTCTTATTTTTCGGCTTCTTGCTGTGATCAGATTTCTGCTGACCTGCCGGTTTCGGCCTTGGTGTAAAAGGTTTGTTGTTTGAATCCCTCTTTTCCACCACCAGGCTATCCGTATGGAAAGGATGGTTTTTCTCAACCGGAATTTTCATTCCGATCAACTTTTCAGTGTCTTTTAAGTTCAGTAAATCCAGTCCGTCTACAAATGATATTGAAGATCCTTCTGCTCCTGCACGTCCTGTTCTTCCGATCCTGTGCACGTATGTTTCGGCAACATCTGAAAGCTCGTAATTGACCACATATTTCAGTTCATCAATATCAATACCTCTCGCTGCAATATCGGTAGCTACTAGAACACGCGTTCTTCCTGATTTAAAATTATTTAAAGCATTCTGTCTTGCGTTCTGGGATTTGTTCCCATGGATTGCTTCGGTAGAAATATTACTCGACTGCAATTTTCTGGCAATCTTGTCGGCACCGTGTTTCGTCCTTGAAAATACCAGAACGGAATCTGAAATGGTATTCTGTAAAATATGTGTCAGAAGGTCAAGCTTGTTTTCCTTATCTACAAAATAAACAGCCTGCTTAATGGTTTCTGCCGTTGAGGAAATAGGCGTAACCGATACTTTTATCGGGTTATTTAAAATAGAATCAGCGAGTTTCTGAATTTCTGTCGGCATGGTTGCAGAGAAGAAAAGTGTCTGTCTTTTCGGCGGCAGAAGCTTGATGATTCGCTTTACGTCATGCACAAAGCCCATGTCCAGCATTCTGTCGGCTTCATCAAGTACAAAAATCTCAAGGTTTTTCAAACTGATAATTCCCTGGGCAATAAAATCCAAAAGCCTTCCCGGAGTTGCTACCAGAATATCAACACCTTTTCTTAGTGCCGTTTCCTGGCTTCCCTGTTTTACACCTCCAAAAATAACGAGTTTCTTTAAAGGCAGATTTTTACCGTATGAATTAAAGCTTTCCTCAATCTGGATGGCCAGCTCTCTGGTCGGGGTAAGGATAAGTGCTTTGATATGATTGTTCTTCGGCCCTTTTCTTTCCATAAGGTTTTGCAGGATAGGGATGGCGAAAGCAGCTGTTTTTCCGGTTCCCGTCTGGGCAGTACCCAACACGTCTCTGTGTTCAAGGATAGAAGGAATAGATTGTTCCTGGATAGGTGTAGGTTTTTCGTAACCTTCCTTTTGAAGCGCATCTAAAATGGGCTTAATAATGTTTAAGTCTGTAAATAACAAAATTTAATTGTGTATTAAAATAATGCGGTTGAAGCAGTATACTTCATCATTTTTAGCAGTTCTGCTAATTTTTTTTAACAGAATTTTAAGTAAAATAGTTTACCATCTGGCTGAGAATGCCGCGAAATATACTGCAAAGATAGTTTAAATTATTTTAAAGCAATTATTTAACTTTTGTCCACTCCTGATTCTTCCTTAAGTTTTCAAAAAAACGGTACAATTCCGAAAGCTTTTCACTGCCACGTTTCCCGTAATCCTCCACATGCTTTGATGTTCCGTCAGCAAAACGGATTCGCAGATGAGATGACGGAAGATCCGAAATATTTTTTTCGCCGTAATTATCTTTCAGGCTCTTTACATTTAAGCCGTCTAATAAAGCGATTAATCTGTTATAATCTGCTTCTTTGATGGTCCCCTTGAAAGTTCCTTCACGGGGATTGGAAAGGTTATCCTTTGATGGCTGGTCTCCAAAATTAAAATGCTCCGCTTCAAAAACAGCAGTCCGGTCCGGATTAACCGTCATTGTGAAAACAGGGCAAAACCCGAAACACGGAGTGGCTTCATACTCAATAACCGAATATTTGGAATTTCCTTTTTGGGTTGTACATGAAAACAAAAGAATAAATGCAAATAGTCCCAGTATATATTTCATAATTTAAATTTTTCCGTATCTATCAATAAGCGTTCCAACAGACTTATTTAAAACGATATCCGACACCAGCCTGCAAAAAGCCGATTTTTGTCGGTAAACCGTCTTTCTTATTCACTTCAATGAAATTAAAATGGTATCTGGCATCAGCAAAAAAATGATCGTTAATTTTGTATTCTGCACCTAAAAACGGAAATAAATTCAGGGATTTGATATTTTCATAGTTTCTGGATGTTGCTCCGTTTACCATCTGTTCGGTTTTTACCTTTTCAGAAATATTAAACCCGAAATTCATCCCGGCCGAAGCTGATAATTGAGGAATAAAATAATATTTAACAGATACCGGGATCTGAATCTGCGTCAGTTGATAATCAAACTGTATGTTTCCCTGCTCTATAACGCCGGAATCTGTAAAATCAACTACCGGGAAATCCTGCTTTCCGCCAAGCTGCGTATAAAGAGCTTCTGCCTGGATGCTTACTTTTGATGATACAGGCTGTTCGGCAACGATTCCCACATAGAAATAAGATTTGGAATCTAATTTATTGTCGAAAAATTTCATGCCGGATAAGGAATACCCGCCTTTCACGCCGAAACTCATTTCTGAAGAACCGGCATCTGAACCTGTTTTTGGGTTTTGCGGAGTCTCCTGTGCCTGTACAATGGCTGAAATTGCTGATAATGCAATACATAAAAAGTTCTTTTTCATGGTTTTAATTTAATGGTTTTAATTTTTATGCTAATAAAAAAGTACACGAATGAATAGTGTACTTAATATGTTTTAATAATCGTTAAATCTTAACTTTCTTATCCGTGCAGCTGCTTCCAGATCGCATCTTTCAGTTCTACAAGGCCTTCTCCGGTAACACCTGAGAAAAACAGCGGCTGTTTGTTTTCAGGAAATTCTGCGGCGATTTCCTTTTTCAGTTCCTCATCCAGTAAGTCGGATTTTGAAATGGAAATAATGAAATCTTTATCCAGCAGTTCAGGATTGTATTCCTTCAGTTCATTCTCAAGGATTTTAAACTCCTGGAAATGATCTTCGGAATCTGCCGGAATTAAGAATAGCAGGATTGAATTTCTTTCAATATGTCTTAAGAAACGGTGTCCTAACCCTTTTCCTTCAGCGGCACCTTCAATAATCCCCGGAATATCGGCCATTACGAAAGATTTGTAGTTCCGGTAATCCACGATTCCCAGATTCGGGGTTAAAGTGGTAAATGCATAATCTGCAATTTTAGGCTTGGCAGCAGAAACAGCAGAAAGCAGGGTGGATTTTCCGGCATTCGGGAATCCTACAAGACCTACATCCGCTAGAATTTTAAGTTCAAAGACCACGTAGCCTTCCTGTCCGTCCATTCCTGGCTGTGCAAACCTTGGGGTCTGGTTGGTAGAAGATTTGAAATGTTCGTTCCCTTTTCCTCCTTTTCCTCCTTCCATCAGGATGATTTCCTGGCCGTCTTCCATAATTTCGCCAATGATTTCCCCTTCTTCATTCTTAGCGATGGTCCCGATCGGAACTTCAATGTAAACATCGGCTCCGTACGCTCCCGTTAACTGGTTTTTTCCGCCGCCTTCACCACGTTCAGCTTTTACGTGACGGGTGTAACGAAGGGGAAGCAATGTCCATTCCTGGGCATTTCCTTTCATGATCACATGGCCGCCGCGTCCGCCGTCGCCACCGTCAGGACCGCCCTTCGGGATATATTTTTCCCGTCGGAGATGCGCAGAACCTGCACCTCCATGACCGCTTTTACAATGAATTTTAACGTAATCTACAAAATTTGACATTTCTTATAATTATGAGTTATGAGTTATGAAGCATGAGGTATGAATTGTAAGAAAGTATAACTCATCACCCATAACTTTTAACTATTTTACTTTTTCTACTTCAGCAAACAGCTTTTCGGAAATCTCGTTGATATCCCCAACGCCGTTGATCTCAACATATTTACCCTGTTGTTTGTACAGTTCGGCTACTTCTGCTGTTTTCGTGTAGTATTCTTTTATTCTGTTTTCAATGATCTCAACATTGCTGTCATCTGATCTTCCGCTGATTTCGCCTCTTTTCAGCAGCCTTTCCACTAAAATAGTATCTTCAACCACCAGAGAAAGACAGATATCGATTTCATCATTCAGTTCTTCCTTTACAATTCTCTCCAGGGCTTCCGTCTGAACGGCAGTCCTTGGGTATCCGTCAAAGATAAATCCTGCCGCATCGCTCGGTTTTCTGATTTCGTCAATCAGCATATCCGTGGTTACCTGATCCGGCACCAGTTCTCCCTTGTCGATATACGACTTTGCCAGTTTTCCAAGTTCAGTGTCATTTTTCATGTTGAATCTGAAAAGGTCGCCTGTTGAGATCTGCTTTAAATTAAATTTCTCAATCAGATTTTGTGCTTGTGTACCTTTTCCGCTTCCCGGAGGGCCGAACAGAACTATGTTTATCATAATGTTAGTGACGCTATAAGCTTTAAGCAATACGCTGCAGGCTTTTTAGCTTTTTCAGTTAATATTTCTTTTTACTTAGATCTAATTTTAAAAGCCCATAGCCGAAGCTAAAAGCTCAGTGCCGTTTTAATGGTTGATCTGTCCGTCAGACAGTTGATATAAATTCGGTAAGTTTCTTCCCAGTTCATCGTAATCAAGGCCGTAACCCAGAACAAATTTGTTTGGAATTTCTTTTCCGATATAATCCAGTTTGAAATCTTTCTTGTATACTTCAGGTTTTAAAAGGAATGAAGCTATTTTTACAGACTTCGGACGCTGCGTCTCATTAAAATATTTAAAAAGGCTTTCCACCGTATTTCCCGTGTCTACAATATCTTCCACAAGAATGATGTGGCGGTCTTTTACGTCTTTCGTCAGTTCCATTTTCTGGTAAACGATCCCAGTGGATTCCGTACCTGCATAAGAGCTCATCTGTATAAAAGCGATTTCGCAAGGTCCCGGATAATGCTTCAGAAGGTCTGAGAAGAACATGATCACTCCGTTCAGCACCCCAATGAAAACAGGAACCTCGTCCTTGTAATCTTCATGAATTTTTAAAGCGGTTGCTTTTACAATCTCCTGAATTTCGGCATCCTCTAAATAAGGAACAAAAGTTTTGTCGTGAACTTTAATACTTTCCATAAAATTTTTAGTAGGCGGCAAAGTTACGGAATTTTGACGGAAATATTTTCGTGTTTATTTTCAGATTCATAAAATAAGGGATATTGGACGTATTCTTTTTTATCTGACCCGATTTTCAATGAATATTTTTTACAGATACCGTAATTCCTGTTATTCCGCAAAGGCAGCATTTTTAACGATAATGTCTATAGTCTGCAACAGGAATAGCTTATGGATTTTATCCGTAAAAGATATCAGCCGGTAATGGTTTACTTAATTTTACTTGTAGTCATTATCACACTGTGAATTCCCCTTACTTTGGGTAGAAATTTCATGGAAATTTTTGACGGGGTGATTATAAAACAGGATGATTTTCATAGCCCGGATTGCAGCGGCATCCTTTTTCTGAACAGGCTTTGCAAAAAAAGCATTGGCGAAAAAGATACAGCGGAAAGCCGGAAACAGCTCCTGAAAATAAATGATGAGTTGTTGTGAAACTTTTCAAAATGCCAAAACGGTTTGATGTAAAGCGAAAAAAAGAATTTTATTATCTTTGCCGTTCACAAAACCCAAACAAAAGCAATGTAGAATACCGCTTCTTTCAGATTTAACCTGACAGTAACGAACCTGTTACTGAAGTTTAACCTTAATTAAGAAAGAAATTATGCTTTTTCTACATAACATATCCTTTGGGTTTCCTGCGGGGAATCTTCTTTTTAATACAATCAACTTAACGATACCGACTCATACAAAATCAGCCGTGGCCGGAAGCAACGGCACGGGAAAATCTACGCTGCTGAAAATCATGGCGAAAGAGATTGAACCTTTGGAAGGCACTGTCAATAGTCAGGGGAATATTTTATATGTTCCGCAGATGTTCGGGAATTTTAATCATCTGACGGTAGCAGAATGTTTAAAAATCGATAAAAAACTGGAAGCCCTCCGGCAGATTACGAATGGGAAAGCGGATGAAATATACTTTGAAACACTGAATGACGACTGGGATATTGAAGAACGCTGCCAGACTGCTCTTCAACACTGGAAACTTGAACATTTGGATTTAAACCAGACCTTAGAAAGTCTGAGTGGCGGACAGAAAACAAAGATTTTTCTGGCCGGAATCCGGATTCACCAGCCTGATATTATTTTGCTTGACGAGCCAACCAATCATCTGGATCTGGAAGGCAGAAATTTGCTGTATGATTTTATTGAGAGAACAAATTCAACCGTTGTGATTGTGAGTCATGACCGTGCTTTACTGAATCGGGTGGATACCATTTTTGAATTAAGCAATCAGGGAATCTCAACATACGGCGGGAATTATGATTTTTATGCGGAACAAAAAGAAATTGAAAATGAAGCACTTCAAAATGATATTCACGCTAAAGAGCGCGCCCTGAAAAAGGCAAAAGAAAAGGAATGCGAAACGCTGGAACGAAAGCAGAAGCTTGATGCAAGAGGAAAAGGAAAGCAGGAAAAATCGGGCGTGGCGAGAATTATGATGAATACGATGCGGAATAGTGCGGAGAAAAATTCATCTAAACTAAAAAGTGTCCATGCGGAGAAAATCAGTAATATTTCGGGCGACCTGCGGGATCTGCGTTCGTCTGTGAGGAGTGCAGACCGGATGAAAGTCAATTTCAATAATCCGGATCTTCATACCGGTAAAATTTTGGTTTCGGCAGAGAAAATTAATTATACATATGAGACAGAACCGCTCTGGAAAGAAAACCTCAGTCTTGAAATCCGGAGTGGTGACCGGATTTTGATTAAAGGCTCAAACGGTTCGGGAAAAACGACTTTGATCAGGATGTTGTTGGGAGATTTGCAGCCGTCAGTGGGGAAGATTTCAAGGTCGGATTTTAATACAGTTTATATTGATCAGGAATATTCTCTGATTGATAAAAATGCGACCGTTTATGATTTTGCCCAGCAGTTCAACGACAATGCGTTGCCGGAATCTGAAGTGAAAACCTTATTATCAAGATTTTTATTCGGAAAGGAAACCTGGGACAAAAAGTGTGATGTCCTGAGTGGCGGGGAACGCCTGCGGCTTCTGCTGTGCGGACTTTCCATCAGCCATAAAGCGCCCGATATTATGATCCTGGATGAACCGACGAATAATTTAGACCTTCAGAATGTGGAAATTCTTACCCATTCTGTTAAAGATTATCATGGGACTTTGGTGGTGATTTCGCATGACGAAGTTTTTGTGAGGGCGATTGGGGTAGTGAGTGAGGTTTTGTTGGGATAAGTTGAAGGGCAAACCTAACGGGTTTTTAAAACCTGTTAGGTTTATATTTTTATTCATCTAATCTCAATGAAATATCCATTTGTTGATGAAGAATTCTGATGATTTCAATTTCCTCATTTTTGATGTTGATTTTTTAGAATATGAAATGTGATTTTACTCTTGAACGAAAATATCCCTTCCTGATTTCATGATAATCTTTCCCTGATTTTGGATTTTCAGATAAATATTCAATTTCGTCCATGAGCAAGTCAAAATAATGATCTGCTTGTTCTGTTGACCAAGTTTCAAAAGTATATAACCAAATTTTTTCTAAATCATTTGATGCCTCTTTGCTGATTTTATATTTCATTTACTCAGTAGAATGTTTTTGATGAAGATTTTTCAGAAATTCTTTACGATCAAAATTCTCAACAAAACCGGATTTTTCTCCTTTTTTTAATTCATTGATTAATTCTGTTTTTTTAGACTCTTCATATTCAAACATTCTTAAAGCTGTTCTTACAACCTCACTCGCAGAAGAATATTTTCCAGATTTAATTTGCTGATTTATAAAATTGTCAAAATAATCACCTAATAATATGGATGTATTTTTTGCCATTGTTTTAATTTTAAATCAAATATACCAATTATTGGTATTTTATAAAAGAATTATTTGAAAACCTTAAGGTTAAAATTTTTATTCAGAAAAAAATGGAACAAAAAGAGTAGTAGAGAACGGTCGCGACTTCTGTGGGACTTTCCATCAGCAATAAAGCGCCCGATATGATGATCCTAGATGAACCTAATTTAGACTTTCAAATGTGGAAATTCTAACGAATTCTATTAAAGATTATCATGGGACTTTGGTGGTGATTTCGCATGATGAGGCTTTTTTGAGGGAGATTGGGGTAGTGAGTGAGGTTGTTTTGACAGAGTAATTAAGAGATCCTAAACCTAACGGGTTTTTAAAACCCGTTAGGTTTGATGATAGTTATTTAATTTCTGAAAGTGTCCATTTAAAATAAGCATTTGTTTTCATAAGATCAACTAGAGCATCAGATAAATGATTATAACAAAAATATCTTCCTAGATTGACGGGAGTTTGTTTTAAAGTTTCTTCTAATTGCTCTTTAGTATAATAATGACGTTGTATTTCATTATTTTCATCACGAGTAAAATATTGAATTCTGTTTCTTAATAAAACAGTTATCAGTTCATTGAGATGCTCACCTTCGTCTAGTTTATATATTTCATTGATTACTAAATCATAATTGTTGCTTTGGATATTGTAATTTTTATAAAAAAGTCTTATCAATCTTTCGTTGTTTAATTTATTGGTTACTTCAATGAGAGCTTCTTTATAGCCTGTACTACTTCCATATTCAAATATTCTTTTATCTTTCTTTACAATAACTATTGGACCTTGTCCCACAAGTCTCACCTTCTTATCTTTTGCTTGGTAGCTAAAAACAAAGAGTTCATCATAATCTTCTGTGTCACTAACTTCAACATGATCTCCAGCGTTATTTAGCACATACTCTTCGGCTATTTTTAAAAGTTCATCTTTTATGTTTTCTTGCATTTTATTTTAAGTATTTTTTTTAAATCCTAAACCTAACAGGTTTTTAAAACCTGTTAGGTTTGATGATGGTTGGAACCTTGGTAATGATTTTGTGTGATGAAGTTTTCTTGAGGGAGATTTGAATGATTGGTAATTTTTTATAGCATAATAAATATCCTTTTTTGTCATTCCGAAGTAAATTGACTGTGAAAGATTTATTTTTAATTTTTCAACAGATATCTTAGATATTTATATGCACAATAATATTCAATATCATTATTTAAGTTTTCTTGCATATAGTTTAGCTCAATTAAAACTTTACAATTATCACATTTGGATTTTAAAAGAGAACTAAAAAATTCAAAATCGTGAATATTTCTCTTTGTAGAAAGTTTGCCTAATTCATAATGATAGCTAACGTCTTTTTTATTTTTATTAAGACCTCTTGTTATTGGAATTATTGGTAATTCTATTTCTGAAAAATCACTTTCTTTTTTACCTGTGAATATATCAATATCATTTTTGGTGTAATATAAAAATAGCCTAAAATATCACCAAAATAATTTGTTTTAATTTCATCATTGAATTTGATTTTATTATTACAAAACTTATATTCTAGAATAAAATTATTCCAAATATCAGCTATCTTATCCAATTTTTCAATTGTGTTATTTTCCATTTAAGTTACATTATGCTAAATATAGATTATTTCTTACTAAAATTATCCACCCAAAAATAAAATCCCCCTCAAATTTGCCCACCCAATTTTTTAAAAGTAATTTTGCATGAATCTAAAATAAAAGTAAAATATGTCAACTTACGTAGTTGTAGGTCTTCAGTACGGAGATGAAGGGAAAGGAAAAATCACGGATGTTTTATCGGCAAAATCGGATTATGTGGTGCGCTTCCAGGGTGGAGACAACGCAGGTCATACGGTGTATGTGGGTGAAGAGAAATTCGTTTTGCACCTTCTTCCGTCGGGAGTTCTTCAGTGCAAAGGGAAATGTATCATTGCAAACGGAGTGGTGGTCAATCCTAAATCTTTCATTAAGGAGGTGAGCCAGATCGAAAGCAAAAACATGAGAACTGATCACATTTTTATCAGCAGAAGAGCGCATGTTATCATGCCTTACCACATTCTTTTGGATACCTACCGTGAAGAAGAACACGGAGGAACGCAGATCGGAACCACCAAAAAAGGGATCGGGCCTTGCTACGAAGATAAGATCGCCAGAATCGGAATCCGGATGGTAGATCTTTTAAATCCTGAAATTTTAAGAGACAAAATTGAGAAAAACCTGAAGGTTAAAAATTCTCTTTTCGAAAAATACTACGGAAAACCGACTTTGGATGTTGAAGAAATTTACAATGAATTTTTAGAAATCGGGAAACAGCTTCAGGACAGGATCGTAGATACGGAACTGGAACTGAACGAAGCCATCAGAGACGGGAAAAACGTTTTGTTTGAAGGAGCGCAGGCATTGATGCTGGATATCGACTTCGGAACCTATCCTTATGTAACGTCATCTTCACCTTCTACAGGCGGGGTTTGTACGGGAGCGGGCGTTCCGCCAACTTCACTTCAGAATTTAATCGGTGTTGCCAAAGCTTATTGTACAAGAGTAGGAAACGGGCCTTTCCCATCTGAACTGGACAATGAACTGGGCGAAAGCATCAGACAGATCGGTGGCGAGTTCGGAGCAACCACAGGAAGACCGAGAAGGACAGGCTGGTTAGACCTTGTTTCTTTAAAGCATGCCTGTATGATCAACGGAATTAATAATTTGGTGATTACCAAACTGGATGTTCTTACGGGAATTGAAAACCTAAAGATCGTAACGCACTATAAAACGGAAGATGGAAAAATCATTGATTATTTCACATCATCAACCGAAAAATTATACAACTACGAGCCGATCTACCAGGATCTGCCGGGCTGGAACGAAGACCTGACGAAAGTAAGAAGCTACGACGAATTGCCGGATACCGCTCAGAAATATATCGAATTTATCGAAAAGTACCTGGGAATCAATGTTTACCTGGTGTCTGTAGGGCCGGAAAGAAGCCAGAACATCATCAGAAAAGAATTATTCTAGGATAATAAATTAAAATATAATAAAGAGACTGTCAGCTTGATGGTCTCTTTTTTTGTTATAGCAGGCCGCAGACGTAGCTCAAAAACAGATATTAAAGATCTCATTTCCAATCTAATAAGGTTTCATATTTATAGTTTGAACAGCATATCTTGTTATTTACAGCATAGTTAAAATTTAGCATTTACAAGTAATTTCAATAAATAGTAGTGATTTGATAAATTTATGGCAGATGTTTTGATGTTAAAATATTATTTATCAGCAAAGGGTAATAAACTAATAATCTTAATTAATGCTTAAAAATTAAAAGGATGAAACACATGCATCAGAATCAGGAATTTCGTTTTAACGAAGTTCTTTTCGAGCGCCGCAACAAAGAATACGGTGCTTACGTCTTAAGAAACGAATCAGATAAAATTTTAACAAAAGCGCTTTTCATAGGAGTGGGATTGTTGGCCGCAATTTCTTTAACGCCACTGGCGATTAAGGCATTTAAAAGTGAAGCTCCTGCATCTCCTCCTCCTTATATATTTAAGCTTATTGATCCTGAGCTTCCGGCGGATGTTATAGTTCCTGCAGTGACCGTTCCACCTCAGCAGACAAAAGTTCCGGATGTAAAAACCGTTGACGAAAGGTTGCCTGAACCGAAAGCTATTGTGACCAATGAAAAGGTAGTGGAAAAAATTGAAGGCGCTGTGTCAGGAATAAAGAATAATCCTAAGGGAGAAACTGCTCCGGACAACACCTATGTTCCACAGGCGCCTGCTATTCATCCAGGACCTGTTTCTATATCTACGTCACCTAAAGTAGTCCCAAAAACTGATGATGCTGATGGTATTCCGACAGTAGTAGATGTTGAGGCCAGTTTTATGGGCGGTATTGATGCGTTCAGGAATAAAGTGATGAATAATTTTGACGGTTCCGGAATGGAATCTGACGGTGTGGTGAAAACAACCGTTACGTTCATTGTAGAGAAAGACGGGACTATTTCCGGACTTAAAGCGGATGGTAAAAATGCTGATTTCAACAGTGAAGCCCTGAGAACGGTTAAGTCGATTAAAGGAAGATGGGTCCCTGCCAAAGTCAAAGGCCAGCCCGTAAGAAGCTATTTCAAGTTTCCGATAACAATGAAGTTTGAGGGATAATCCTCATTAACATAATAAACACTTATCCACAAAGAATTTTTTTTGTGGATAATTTTTTTTATCGTTAAAATGCTTGTTAACAATATTTTAACTCAATTTTCGTTTTATTCATTCATTCAGAGCAAGGAAAAATGTGTATTTTTGAGCCTTAAAGTTCGAATAATGGGAAAAATCATAGGTATCGCTAATCAGAAAGGGGGAGTAGGGAAAACAACAACAGCTGTTAATTTAGCCGCGGCATTAGGGGTATTGGAAAAAAAGATCTTAATCATTGATGCTGATCCTCAGGCCAATGCCACTTCCGGGCTTGGTGTGGAAGATGTTAAGTATTCTACATATAATCTTCTGGAACACAGTGTTGAAACCAGAACCTGTATCAAACGTACGGCAACGCCCAACCTTGATATTGTTCCTTCCCATATCGACTTGGTAGCAGCAGAGATTGAGCTGGTGGATAAGGAAGACCGTGAATATATGCTGAAAAAAGCATTGCAGGAGGTGAAGGATGATTATGACTATATTATTATCGACTGTGCCCCGAGTTTAGGACTGATTACGGTTAATGCGCTTACCGCAGCCGATTCTGTGATCATCCCGATCCAGTGTGAATATTTCGCCCTGGAAGGTCTCGGTAAATTATTGAATACCATTAAAAACGTTCAGAAAATCCACAACAAAGACCTGGATATCGAAGGCCTGCTGCTTACCATGTATGACAGCCGTTTAAGACTGTCTAACCAGGTGGTGGAAGAAGTGAATGCACACTTTCCGGAAATGGTTTTTGAAACCATTATCAGCAGGAATGTAAGGCTCAGCGAAGCTCCGAGTTTCGGAGAAAGCATCCTGAATTACGATGCCGAAAGCAAAGGCGCGATCCAGTACATCCAGTTGGCGGAAGAAGTTTTATTAAAAAACGAAAAATTAGTAAAGAATTAAAAAGCGTATAGCAGGAGCTAAAGCTGAAAGCAGATATGAAAGACAAAAAAAGAGCGATGGGACGTGGTTTGGGCGCCATTCTGAGTGCCGAATCCAAAGCAACAATCAATTCCGCAACAGACGAAGGAGCGGATAAATTTGTGGGGAATATCGTAGAAATAGCCATTGAAGATATTTATCCCAACCCGACCCAGCCAAGAACTTATTTTGACGAAAAATCATTAAACGAACTTGCCCAGTCCATTACAAACTTAGGGGTTATTCAGCCGATTACCCTGAGGAAAGAAGGGGAAAGGTTCGAGATCATTTCAGGGGAACGGCGTTACAGGGCCAGTAAAATGGCCGGTCTGGAGTCAATTCCTGCTTATATCCGTCTGGTTAATGATCAGGAGCTTCTGGAAATGGCCTTGGTTGAAAACATCCAGAGGGAAGATCTTGATGCCATTGAAATCGCGCTGACCTATCAGAGGCTGATGGATGAAATCGGGCTTACCCAGGAAAATTTAAGCCAGAGGGTAGGGAAAGACAGAAGTACCATCACCAATTCCATCCGTTTGTTAAGGCTGAACCCTGATATTCAGAATGCCATCAGAAGCGGGGAGATTTCGGCGGGACACGGCAGGGCAATCATCAGTCTGGAAAATGAAGAGCACCAGAAGATTCTGTTTGACCTGATTATCAAAGAAAAACTGAATGTACGCCAGGCCGAACAGGCAGCTGCAGCACTGAAAAATCCAAAATCGGCAGCGGCAAAAAGAGCAAAAGTTGAACTTAACAACAACTATAAAAGAGCTCAGAAGACCATTGCGGATATACTGGAGGTAAAAGTTGAAATAAAAACCACCGGAAACGGTAAAAAAGGTAAAATTGTCCTGGACTTCAAAAATGAAGACGAGCTGGAATATATTTTATCCCATATCAAATAAATGAAGAAAATATTTTTTATATTTTTCCTGTGCCTGTTTGCGGTTGCCTATTCGCAGGTTAATCCCAATGATACCATCCGGGTAGAATACCACCCGACAGACAGCGTGTCTGTAGAAAAGAACAATACAGAGACGGAAGCCAGCGTGGTTTCAGATCTGGAGAAGGCAAACGGACCTACCGGGAAGACATTAAAACTGAACCCTACCAAAGCAGGATTATATTCGGCTGTTTTACCGGGACTGGGCCAGTTTTACAATAAAAAATACTGGAAGATTCCCATTGTATGGGGAGCGGTAGGAGCAGGAGTCGGCGTAGCGGTATGGAATGACAATCAGTACAGGAAATACCGTGAATATTATATTGCCAAGCTCAACGGCACCCCGAATGAATTTGTGGATACCCATCCGTGGCTCGATAAAGTCGCTTTGGGAAATGCACAGGACCGGGCAAAAAGGCAGAGGGATTATGCCATCGCCATTTCAGGGCTGATTTACATTTTAAATATTGTGGATGCTGTTGTGGATGCCCATCTGTATGAAAGCCGGCACGATCCGGATCTTTCATTCAACCCGGCTCTTATTCAGGATCAGTATGGATTGGCCCCTCCGAAAACAGGCGTGAGTTTAAGTTACAGGTTTTAATCATTTAATTAATAGATAAACTGTTTTAATAAAAATCTTTGTATTAAAAAAACAGATAAATAACGGAATATGAAAATAGCATTGGTTGGATATGGTAAAATGGGCAGAATCATCGATGAAATTGCCACGAGAAGGGGGCATGAAGTAGTAGCCCGCCTGAAAGAAACCCCAACTGCTGAAAATCTGAACGATCCGGATGTTGTTATTGAATTTTCCCTGCCGGAAGCTGCTTACGGAAATATCAAAGCCTGTCTCGAAAATAAAATCCCGGTGATCTGCGGAACGACAGGATGGCTGGAAAGAAAACCGGAAATTGAAAAGCTGGCTGTTGAAAACGGTACTGCCTTTTTATATGGCTCCAACTTCAGCCTGGGCGTAAACTTATTCTTTGCGCTTAACGAAAAACTGGCCGGCCTGATGAAAAATGTAGATGATTATTCCTGTCAGCTGGAAGAAATCCACCACATCCATAAAAAAGATGCACCGAGCGGAACCGCAATTTCCATCGCAGAAGGGATCTTTAAAAACAATCCGAAATTCGATGCCTGGAAACTGGAAGAAACGCAGGGAAATCAATTGGGTATTTTTGCCATCCGTGAAGATGAGGTGCCCGGAACCCACAGTGTATTCTACAGAAGCGAAGTGGACGAAATTGAAATTAAGCACACGGCTTTCAACAGAAACGGTTTTGCACTGGGAGCCGTGGTGGCTGCAGAATGGATCAGGGATAAAAAAGGGAATTTTGAAATGAAGGATGTTCTGGGACTTTAATTTTGTAACAAAATCCCTACATTGCGGACTAATAGTAAGTAATAATGAGCCGCAAATTACTCATCGCTCATTACCAATTACTCAAATTATAGATTAGGCACAAAAATTTATGAATTATTTTTTAACTTATGCAGTATACGTTCTCATTTTATCTGTATTGATGGGGATTTCCACCTGGAAGCTGTTCAAAAAAATGGGGTATAATCCATTGTTTTCCTTTATACCTTTTTACAATTACTTTATCATTTTAAAAGAAGCAAAACAGCCTGCATGGTGGGCGCTTTTGTCCTATCTGCCGATTGTCGGACCGATTATGATGACGGTTTTTCATATTTATTTAATGAAGAAATTCGGGAAAAGTCCGCTTCTGACAGCTATTCTTCCGTTTGTTTATATGGCAAGTGTGAATTACTCTAACGCAGAGCTGATCGATGAAACTGAAGATGACCTTTATTTAACAGAGGAAGAAAAAATTGAGAAAGGGAAAAAGAAAGATTCTTTTTTAGGGTCTATTACTTTTGCTGTTGTATTTGCTACCATTATCCACGTGTTCGTTACCCAGCCTTTCGGGATCCCGACAGGATCTATGGAAAGAACATTACTCGTAGGTGACTTCCTTTTCGTAAATAAGTGGAGTTACGGTTACCGCCTTCCGATGCGTCCGGTTGCTGTACCTTTCTTGCAGGGAACCATGTTTGATTCCGGTGAAAAGGGAAATCCTAAAGACGATCTGAAATCTTATGTTGACGGCATCAAACTGCCTTACGAAAGAATTCTGCAGTTCAGCAAGCCTCAAAGGAATGACGTGGTGGTTTTCAACTATCCGCAGGATTCCGTACATACAGCCATCGACAGAAAGGATCCTTATGTAAAAAGATGTGTCGCCGCTGCCGGTGATACTTTCGAAATGAGAGCCGGAAGGCTTTTTGTTAACGGGAAACCGGAAAACGTTTTGGGAGATCAGGAAGTTCAGCATGCCTATACCGTAAATACGGGAACCCAGCTTGATATTCCAGGGATGTACAATACCTTTGGATTTTTGCCGGTAAGAGAAATGCAGAGTGATAAAGGCGGTTTTACCTACATGTTCCAGGGCCTTACTGATCAAACGGCAAAAGAAATCAAAGCTTTACCGAATGTCATCAGCATGGAGGAAAATATCTATCCTAAAGATTCCGCCACCATTTCATATAAATTAAATGCTGATAAAACAGCGTATACAAAGAGTATTGATACTACTCAGTCTATTTTCCCGATCAATAAGCCTTGGAACCAGGATTGGTACGGGCCTCTGAAGATTCCTAAAAAAGGGGATGTGGTTACTGTGACTGCTGAAACACTGCCGGAATATCAGTGGATTATTAAAAAGTATGAAAATAATACCCTAGAAAACAAAAACGGGAAAATTTTCATCAACGGGAAAGAGACCAATCAGTATACCATTCAGCAGGATTATTATATGATGGTGGGAGACAACAGGGATGCGTCGTTAGATGCGAGATTCTTCGGCTTTGTTCCGGAAGAGAATATCGTAGGAAAACCGATGTTTACCTGGATGAGTCTTCAGGGTGCTTTCAAGGATGCGAGTTCTTCTTACCAGGCACCGTTTAAAGTCCGTTGGGACAGGATGTTTAAAGCAACCAACACAGGTGAGGCCAATAAAACATCATATTGGTGGATTGCTGCAATGATCCTTATCCTGTTCTTCGGATGGGAGTACTTTGTAAAACTGTTCAGAAAGAAGAAAACAGAAGACGATTAATAAGTTAAATAAATATAAATAAAATGAAGTGTTTGAAAAAATGCTTCATTTTTGCATAATGAATATGAAGAATGTATTATTACCGGCATTTTATCTGCCGCCGATTTCATGGTTCTCAGTATTTTTAAACCCTGAAAATGAAATTGTTTTTGAAAGATTCGAAAGTTTTCCCAAACAGACCTACAGGAACAGAACCAATATTTACGGAGCCAACGGGAAGCTGTCATTAATCATTCCCATTGCACACAACGGCAAAAGAGAACTGAAAGATATAGAAATTTCTTACCGCGAAGACTGGAGGAGCCTTCACTGGAAATCCATTAAAACCGCCTATCAGGGTTCACCCTATTTCGAGTTTTATGAAGATAAACTCAGGAAAATATTTGACATTCAGGAAAAATACCTGTTGGATTTTAATCTGAAAGCACTGGAGGTGATCCAACAGATCCTGAAAACGGAAAAGGCATATTCTTTGAATGGAGAATACATCAAAAATCCGGAAGAAATCAGTTTCAGAGAAAAATTTTCAGCTAAGCTTCCCTCAGAATTTGAGATGGATGAATACTATCAGACCTTCTCAGACAAGCTGGGATTTTTAAAAGATTTATCAATTTTAGATCTGATCTGTAACAAAGGACCGGAATCTCTGACTTATATTAGAAATATTAAACAATTATATTAATTTGAAATTGCCATAATAGATTTATTGAACAAATTCTGAAATCTGGTAATTCCCTGACTTTAATAAATAATAATTATACATTACATATGAAAAAGGTATTGTTAGCTGCTGTTTTTTTAGCAGGATTCAGTTTTTCCTATGCCCAGGAAGCGAAAGTGGGTGTTGATCCGAAAGAAGATAAAGATCTTATGACCTGGTATCATAAAGATTTTACAACAACAAAAGTATACGGAGTTAATACGGAAAACGCATATAAATTTTTAGAGTCCAAAGGGCTTAAGCCAAAAACGGTAGTGGTAGGTGTTCTGGACAGCGGAGTTCAGGTAGACCATCCGGGATTGGTTAAGAATGTATGGGCAAACCCTAACGAAGTTCCGAATAACGGAAAAGATGATGACGGAAACGGATACATTGATGATATCCACGGATGGAACTTCATCGGCGGTAAAAATGCAGATATTGACATCGACAATATGGAGGTTACCCGTGTGGTAAAAAAATACAAGCCTCTTTTTGAAGGTGATGATTCTGCAAAAAATAAAGAAAATCAGGCTAAGATGCCGGAAGACTTTGCCATGTATATGAAAGCTAAGGAACTTTTCACTAAGAAAAGTGTTGAGGCCAGACAGAGTGTTCAGATGTATACCATGATCAATGATGCCATTCCTACAATGGTAAAATTATTAAATGGGAAACCGGTTACGCCTGAAAACGTGGCTGCCATAAAACCATCAGAACAGAAAGAAGCAATGGCTGTTCAGGTTCTTACTCAGGTTTCCCAGAGTCCTGAATTCAAGGGTAAATCTGCTGCTGAATTTGAAAAAGCAATGAAGGGACAGATGAAGGAAGCACTGGATTATTTCGGACCTCAGTCTAAACAGTATGATCTGGATTATGACCCGAGAAAAGAAATCGTAGGAGATAACTATGACAACTATGCTGAAAAATCATACGGAAACAATCATTATGAAGGTCCTGATGCAGAACACGGAACCCACGTAGCAGGGATCATCGCGGGTCTTCCCAACGGAAAAGAAGTTCAGTATGGCGTTGCTTCAAAAGTAGCTAAAATCATGTCCGTAAGAACCGTTCCGAATGGTGACGAAAGAGATAAAGATGTGGCAAATGCCATCAGATATGCTGTGGATAACGGTGCGAAAGTTCTAAACATGAGCTTCGGTAAGCCGGTTTCTCCAGGTAAAAATGTGGTTTGGGATGCGTTCAAATATGCTCAGGACAAAGGTGTTCTTTTGGTAAAGGCAGCAGGGAATGAAAATGAAGATGTAGCGGAACATTTGGCTTATCCTACCAACTTCAAAAATGTAGCTGACGAAAAACCGTTTGTGAATAACGTTCTGGTAGTAGGCGCAAGTACCAATGACAACCATGCTTTAAGAGCTGGCTTCTCCAACTTCAATAAAAAAATGGTGGATGTTTTTGCTCCGGGACAGGAAATCTATTCTACTGTTCCTCACAATGAGTATAAATATCTGCAGGGAACATCAATGGCTTCTCCGGTTGTAGCAGGTGCAGCGGCCGTGTTACTGGCTTATATGCCTAACCTGACACCGGCTCAGATCATTGAATCTTTAGTGAAATCCAGCAATGCAAGCACAGCCAACCAGTTTGGTGACTTTTCGCAGGCAGGAGGGGTAATTGATCTTAAGAAAGCCGCTGAATATGCATACGCCAACTATTATAACGGAAAATCAGGTTCTGCAAAAAAAGCTGAAAAATCCGCAAAAAAGAAAGCTAAAAAATAACATATCTTCCTGTATTTAAGGTTGAATCATAAAAAGTCCGGAATGTCCGGGCTTTTTTTATTGCTATATTCCAATTTTGGCACGGTTTTTTGTGACTTATACATAACAAAATAATAAACAACAAAATGAAAAAGTTACTATTTGCAGGGATGTTGGGAGCGTCACTCTTTGCAGTGTCTTGTTCCGGAGTCAAAAATGCACAGACCGCCCAAAACCAAAGATCAGAATTCCTTAAAATGAAAGGTGACTGGCAGATCGTTAGCATCAATTACGATAAACAGTTTAAAATCAAGCCTTTTGATGACGGTGTTGATGCACAGTGTTTCGTAGGAAGCCACTGGCGACTGATTCCTAACAACTGGACGGGAGCTTATACCCTGAACGGAGGCGGTACATGCGGAGCCGGATTTACACAGCCGATTAAAATCGATGTCGTTAGCGGTAACACATTCAGCTTCAAGAAAATTGCTGACGGAACTAAAGCCAAGCAAAATACACTAGGCTATACTTTAACTTTAACAAATCAGGCTACAGACCAGTTCTCTCTTGAGCAGAATGTTCCTTTCAACGGAGAAAATGTAAGGGTTACTTACAACTTCGAGAGAGCGGGAATGAAATAAATAACTTAAATATTAAACAAAATGAAATTTACAAAAACATATATAGGAGCACTTTTCTTATCATCAGCTTTATTGCTTACCAGTTGTGAAGCAGTACAGAATTCTAATCACCAGCAGAGAGGTACTGCAGTAGGTGTGGCATCAGGAGCTGTACTTGGAGGTATTCTGGGAAATAATGTAGGAAAAGGAGGTAACGGCGCAATCGGTGCTGTACTTGGAGGTATTGTAGGTGGCGTTGCCGGGAATGTGATCGGTAATAAAATGGACAAGCAGGCAAGAGAAATTAAAGAAACTTTACCGGGTGCTGAAGTGGAAAGAGTAGGAGACGGTATTAAAATTACCCTGAACGAAAGCATCGTGAATTTTGATTTTAATTCTTCTGCATTAACAGGCGTTGCCAAAACAAACTTGGATAAATTGGCTCAGGTATTAACCAATAATCCTGATACCAATATTAATATCTACGGACATACAGACAGCAAAGGTACCGATGAGTACAATATGAATCTTTCTGAAAGAAGAGCAGATGCCGTAAGATCCTATCTGTCAGGAAAAGGAATTGCATCCAACAGGTTATTTGCGAAAGGTGAAGGGGAAGCCATGCCGGTCGCTACCAATGACACAGATGCAGGAAGAGCAAAAAACAGAAGAGTGGAATTTGCAATTACCGCGAATGAAAAAATGATTAATGAAGCTCAACAGGGGCAGTAATTATTTAACATATAAATATTTTCTAAAATAACCGCTTTTGCGGTTATTTTTATATTTTTATGCTGCTATTTTTTAAATCACTATTTTTGCATCTGAACTCACATAAATGAAGAAATATTTAAAGCTGCTCCGTGTGGAGCAATGGGTGAAAAACCTGTTTGTTTTTGTTCCTCTGTTCTTTTCAGGTAACATCAAAAACCTTGATTTACTGACCAAAAGTATTTTTGCTTTTATCATTTTTTCATTAGCAGCCAGTGTCGTTTATATTTTAAACGACTATAATGATATTGAAGCAGACAGAAAACATCCGGAAAAAAGAAGAAGGCCGTTAGCCAGCGGCGCCATCTCAAAATCACAGGCCATAGCTATTTTTGCAGGGCTTATTATTGCAGATATTGCATTGGTATTCTTTGCCCAGGCTTATTTTCAGGAGAGTTTATGGAAGTTTGCGACCATCGTAGGCTTTTATTTTGTAATGAATCTCGCCTATACCTTTAAATTAAAGCATGTTCCGATTATTGATATTTCAATTATTGCCATCGGTTTTGTGCTTAGGGTACTGGCCGGCGGATATATGACGGGCATCAGTATTTCACAGTGGGCAATTCTATTGACTTTTGTCCTGGCAATGGTATTGGCCATAGGTAAGCGGAGGGGTGAACTGATCAATGCACAGGTCTCAGGGAAAACGAGGCGGGCGCTGGACGGGTATAACGTACAGTTTGCAGATATTGCTCTTTCTATTTCTGTAACACTGGCCATTATGTGTTACCTGATGTTCACATTGTCACCCGAAGTGCAGGCAAGATTCCATTCCCGGGTTTTTTATACCGTGATTTTTGTTGTATTTGCTTTTTTAAGATACCTGCAGCAGACCCTGGTATACAACAGGACAGAATCGCCTACCAAAATTGTTTACCGAGACAGGTACATCCAGATCACTTTATTATTGTGGGTTGCTGCGTTTTTAATCCAAATCTACTTTAAAAAATGAAGCCGAATTTTATACAGAAAGTCACCAATTGGGGCAACTATCCCATAGTGGAGAAAGAAATGAAGTCGGATGACAGCTTCCGGAAAATAAAAGAATTTATACTGGACCATAATGAGGTCATCGCAAGAGGGAACGGAAGATGCTACGGTGACGCTTCATTGGGCGAACATATATTTTCAACAAAGAAATTAAATAAATTCATAAGTTTTGACCGCCTGAACGGGGTTATCGAATGCGAATCCGGGGTTCTGCTTTCAGATGTGCTCGAGATTTCAGTTCCGCAGGGATATTTCCTGTATGTTACTCCGGGGACGAAGTTCGTTTCTGTGGGTGGGGCTATTGCATCTGATGTACACGGGAAAAACCATCATGCAGAAGGCTGCTTCTCAGAATATGTCATTGAGTTTAAACTGATGATTGAAAACGGTGAAGTCATCACCTGTTCAAGAGAGGAAAATGCAGATAAATTCTGGTCAACCATCGGAGGGATGGGCCTTACCGGAATCATCCTGACGGCAAAATTCAAGCTTAAGAATATAGAATCCGCCTACATCCGCCAGGAAAGCATCAAAGCGGAAAACTTGGATGAAATTTTCAGGCTATTTGATGAGAGCGAAAGCTGGACCTACACCGTGGCCTGGATCGATTGTCTGCAGAAAGGAAAAAATATAGGAAGAAGTATTCTCATGAGAGGGGAACACGCTTTTCAGCATGAACTCCCTCAGAATCTGAGAGAAAAGCCTCTGCGTTTAAAAAAGAAATTTGAACCGACGGTTCCTTTCTACTTTCCGGGGTTTGTTTTAAATGCGCTTACGGTAAAGCTTTTCAATCTGCTGTATTTTAACAAACAGAGAAAAAAAGAGATCAACAATTTCACTGATTACGAGACATTTTTCTACCCGCTGGATGCCGTTCATGAGTGGAACAGGATTTACGGGAAATCAGGATTTATCCAGTATCAGATGGTGATTCCTAAGGAAACAGGCAAAGAAGGGATGAGAAAAATCCTGGAAACCATTGCCCATAGCGGAAACGGTTCATTTTTAGCCGTTCTTAAGCTGTTCGGCAAACACAATCCGGAAGCCTATAATTCTTTCCCTGTGGAAGGCTATACGCTCGCCCTTGACTTTAAGGTCAATTCAAAACTGAAAAAACTGGTAGACCAACTCGATCAGATTGTGGAAGAATTCGGCGGCAGGATTTACCTTACCAAAGACAGCATGAGCAGGTCTTCCCTGACGAATTACCTCAGAAATACCAAAAGCTCAAAATTTGTGTCTTTACAGCACAAAAGAATCATAAATAACAAGTAAATCAAATGATCGTTTTAGGAAGTACGTCGGAAGTTGCACAGGCTTTTGTGGAAGAAGCCCTCAACAGAGGAGAAAAATTTGAAAAAATCTATCTGTTAACCTCAAATAAAGAAACTACCGAAAGATTTGCACGGCATATTGATGTGAAGTTTCTTCAGCAGGCAGAAGTTATTGAACTGGACCTGATGAAAGAAATCGACTATATACGGTTTGAAAGAATCAATTCAAGCCTTCTGTTCTGTGCAACCGGATATCTGGGCGAAGGAACCGAAGAAGGTTTATACGACAATAAAAATACCGAAAGAATTATTGATATCAATTATTCCAAGTTAGTTCCTGTGATGAATTATTTTGCCCACAAATTCGAAAGCAGAAGATCAGGAACCATAATCGGACTCTCATCTGTAGCAGGTGACCGCGGCAGGCAGAGTAACTTTATTTACGGAAGTGCCAAAGCAGCATTCACCGCTTATCTGAGTGGACTGAGGAATTATCTTTTCGATAAAAAGGTGCATGTCATGACGGTAAAACCCGGATTTATGGCAACCAAAATGACCGAAGGACTGCCGTTGAACCCAAAGTTAACCGCCACTCCGAAGCAGGCAGCTGCGTCTATCTTTAAAGCCTATAAAAAACAGAAGAATGTCGCCTACGTGTTGCCGGTATGGGGAATTATCATGATGATCATCAGAAATATCCCCGAATTTATCTTTAAGAAATTAAAGCTTTAATCCGACATTAAGATCTTTAGGTTTTGAAAACAGAAGACAGAATTTATCCTGATCTGCTGTATTTTAATTTTTAAAGTTTTAAACGGATTTCAGGACTTTTAAAATATCTTCGCAACCTTTACGTTAAATAAAAATTAAATAAAATAAATGAAAAAACTGTATTGCTTTGATTTTGACGGTACGCTGACTTATAAGGATACGATGTTTATGTATCTGAAATTTTACGATCCCACAAAATTCCGCCTGCAGTTTTTGAAGCATGTTCCGCTTTTTATTTTACTGAAACTGAAGCTTGCCGAGACGGAAAAAGTAAAGAAAAGCTTTATCGGCTCGATCCTAAAGGGGCAGACCCAGGAAAAAATTGAAAAAAAATCCCTCCAGTTCTTTGAAGCGCACTATCCCAAAATAGTCCGGGAAAATGCACTGGATTTTATCCGGAATATCGACCGTGACAATACCCAGAGCCTGCTGGTTACCGCATCGCTTGATATCTGGGCCAGGCCTTTTGCAGAGGCCTTTCAGATGCAGCTTGTTTCCACAAAAGCAGAATTTAAAAACGGTATTTTTACCGGGAATTTCATTGGCAAAAACTGCAACGGAAAAGAGAAGCTGGAGAGAATCCAATCTGAAATCAGCGACAGCAGATATGACAAAATCATCGCATTCGGGGATACTTCCGGAGATAAGCCGATGCTCGCCTGGGCAAATGAGGGACATTATCAATTTTTTCACTAATTTTGAACAGTGAAATTAGATTGATAAGGATTTCAGCAGACAGTTGTTTTTTCCTTATAATCAGAGCTATTACATATTCCGTACAAATTAAATATTCAAAGTAAAATGAATAAAATATACTTAGATAACGCTGCTACAACGCCTCTTTCGGAAGAAGTTATTGATGCAATAGTGGGTACCATGAGAATGAATTTCGGGAACCCGTCTTCTACGCACAGTTTCGGACAGGAAGCAAAGATCCTTATCGAAAACGTAAGGCGTCAGGTGGCAGACTATCTTCATGTAACCCCGGCTGAGATCATCTTTACCTCCTGTGGTACAGAATCCAACAACATGATCATCAAATCCAGTGTTGAACATCTTGGCGTGGAGAGGATCATCAGTTCTCCTATGGAACATAAATGCGTGTCTGAGAGTATCCTGGATATGAAAAGCAGGAAAGGGGTGGAAGTAAACTATATCCGTCCCAACCAGAAAGGGGATATTGACCTTCATAAGCTGGAAGAACTTCTAAAAGCTTCAGACAAGAAAACCCTGGTAAGCTTAATGCATGCCAATAACGAGATCGGAAACCTTATTGATATCAAAAAAGTAGCGGACCTGTGCAAAATTTACGGTGCGTTATTCCATTCAGATACCGTACAGACCATGGCACACATGAATCTGGATTTCTCCGATATTCAGGTTGATTTTGCTTCCTGCAGTGCCCATAAATTTCACGGGCCTAAAGGAGTGGGCTTTGCTTTTATCAGGAAATCCAGCGGTTTGAAAGGAATTATTACAGGAGGCCCGCAGGAAAGAACATTAAGAGCAGGGACGGAAAATGTAGCAGGAATTGTTGGCCTGGGAAAAGCTTTGGAGCTGTCTCTGGCCCATCTGGAAGAGTATACCGTACACATGCAGGAAATCAAAAAATACGCTGTAGAAAAGCTTACTGCAGAAATTCCCGGGATTAAATTCAACGGGAGAAGTGCTGAGATGGAAAACAGTCTCTATACGGTTTTAAGTGCTTTGCTGCCTTATAAAAACCCGTTGATCGGGCTTCAGCTGGATATGAAAGGAATTGCTGTTTCTCAGGGCAGTGCATGTTCATCAGGAGCATCCAAGCCTTCCATGGTAATGATGATGGTTTTATCGGAAGATGAAATGGATGACTGTACACCGTTGCGGATCTCATTCAGCCATATGACGACCAAAGCAGACATCGATGCGCTGGCTGATGCACTGAAGGAAATTTCAGAAGGTTTTGTTATAGAAAATACAAATGTTGAGCATAGATAACAATATGCTGCAAATGGCGTAATTTTGGTGTCACATTTAACATAAGAAAAGTTAGAAATAATATTAATTAATAAAAAAAATAAAATGGCTTTAGAAATTACGGACAGCTCATTTCAGGACACGGTTTTAAAATCAGATAAACCGGTATTGGTAGACTTTTGGGCAGTATGGTGCGGACCTTGCAGAACACTGGGACCGATTATTGAAGAAGTAGCAACAGATTTTGAAGGGAAAGCGGTAGTAGGAAAAGTAGATGTTGACAACAATCAGGAAATTTCTATGAAGTACGGTATCAGAAATATCCCTACAGTTCTTATTTTTAAGAACGGTGAAGTGGTAGATAAATTAGTAGGCGTGGCTCCGAAAGAAGTAATCGCAGAAAAATTAAGTGCACACTTATAAAAATAATAAGTTTGATAATGAATGCCTTCCGGTTCTGGGAGGCATTTTTTTTGAAAATAGTTTGCATGTAACGAAAAAAGTTGTAATTTTGCCATCACAAAAAAGAAACGAAGTTCTTTAAAAGAAACAACAGTTAAGAAATTTGATCCGGTAGTTCAGCTGGTTAGAATGCCGCCCTGTCACGGCGGAGGTCGCGGGTTCGAGTCCCGTCCGGATCGCAAAAGTTTTCTTCAATTTACTTTTAAACAAAATTGATCCGGTAGTTCAGCTGGTTAGAATGCCGCCCTGTCACGGCGGAGGTCGCGGGTTCGAGTCCCGTCCGGATCGCAGAAAGTTTTCATCAATTTACTTTAAAAAAATTGATCCGGTAGTTCAGCTGGTTAGAATGCCGCCCTGTCACGGCGGAGGTCGCGGGTTCGAGTCCCGTCCGGATCGCAAATCCTGTAAATTATTTTACAGGATTTTTTTGTTTATGTATTATGTTTACATTTTGTATTCTCTAAGCAGAGATGTCTATTACAAAGGGTTTTCCGAAAATGTTGATAAGCGTCTGATCTATCACCTTAGTTCAACAGGTAAATATACTTCAGGTACAGAAGACTGGGGAGTTGTGTATGTTCAGAAATTCACTTCCAAGTCACTTGCCTTGATTGAGGAGAAAAGGTTAAAAAGGCTCAACCGTACTTCTATTGAAAAACTGATAAAGGAACAGAATGGCGGCCTGTCATCTCGTCCTTAGACGAGACGGGTTCGAGTCCCGTCCGGATCGCAAATCCTGTAAATTATTTTACAGGATTTTTTTGTTTATGTATTATGTTTACATTTTGTATTCTCTAAGCAGAGATGTCTATTATAAAGGGTTTTCCGAAAATGTTGATAAGCGTCTGATCTATCACTTTAGTTCAACAGGTAAATATACTTCAGGTACAGAAGACTGGGAAGTTGTATATGTTCAGAAATTCACTTCCAAGTCACTTGCCTTGATTGAGGAAAAAAGATTAAAAAGGCTCAACCGGACTTCCATTGAAAAATTGATAAAGGAACAGAATGCCTGCCTGTCATCTCGTCCTTAGATGAGACGGATTCGAGTCCCGTCCGGATCGCAAATCCTGTAAATTATAGTTTCTTTTCGATAAATATTTCATAAAATACTCACCTACACCGAATTTTACTTATCGTTCTTGAAGCTTGATAATAACCACAGAAAAAATTCCTGTTCAAAGTAATTACTGCTATCATCTTTATTATTAGAGTTAGGTCTGATATTTGCATAAATAGCAGGACAAAGATCAAATGTATCAATGAAAAACATATCTGTAAAAAAATCATTTCTATTCACTTTATGTATCGCTTTAATGTTGGTTTCCTGTAAAAAGGAGATGGAAAAAATCAACGATAAGATCAATGATACTGCTACTTCTGTCACAGAAAATTCCGATGAGGAAAAAGACTCGGTAATTGCAGAAAGAGATTCTGTAGTCCAGAAAGAATCTCTGCCTCCGGCTATGCAGGAAGACGGCTTCTACAATGCTTTTATCTTTCCGAAGGATAAAAAAATGAAGGATTCCTTATTTTCCGTTTTTAACAAAAAATATTCTGAGAAAGAACGGTATGCAATTCTGGCTTTAAACAGGCTGGATTCAAAAAACAAATGGAATGCCGACACTTTGGTCGTGCCGGCGAAAATAGATACAACCCTGATGGAATATTCCCCTTTTCCAATGCAGATTGATGTACTGAGCCCGGTGAAGAAGTTTGTGGTTTTTTCCTATCCAATTCAGGCATACGGAGTATATTCAAACGGAACACTTGTTAAGTGGGGCCCTACCAGTATGGGAAAAAAAACTGCTAAGACCAGGACAGGCTTGACATTTGCCAACTGGAAAAAACAGCTGGCCATTTCTACGGTGAGCAGCGAATGGAAACTGCCTTATAATTTCAATATTTTCAATCTGGATGGGATCGGATGGCACCAGTATGACCTGCCTGGATATCCGGCTTCACATTCATGCCTCCGTCTGTTAATGAACGATGCCAAATGGCTGTACGGATATGCTGAAACCTGGGTGTTAAACCCCGGAGGAGCAACTACAAAAGCAAAGGGAACACCTGTTATGGTCTACGGAGACTATAAATGGGGCGGAAGAAAGCCCTGGAGGAAACTCCTTGATGATCCCAATGCCAACAGCATATCAGCAGAAGAAATGTCCAAAATGATCGAACCTAATATTGAAAAAATCCTGAAGGAACAGGATAACAGGGAAAGGGTAGTGGATTCTATCAGGGCGGCAAAAGCCGTATTGCAGCAGATGCCGGAAAACCCGAGAACTGAAGCGCCTTAATCACAATCCGTTTAATCATCTGTTTTTTCAAAATGTAAAGTTGATTCTTCAGCAAATCTTCTGAGTTTTAGCATTTCATCTTTTCCTTTGTGCTGTCCGAATCTTGCCGCAGCATACGTAAGGGCAATAAGAGCCAGCATAATGAATGATGCCGTCAGTGCCCAGGGGAAATCATTGCTGTTGATCTGTTTTTCAACATAGTACATTGAGAAAAAGACCATCCAGAGTATTGAAAACGTAAAATACAAAAACATAAAAAATGTCCAGACCGCAGAACTGGGGCCGAACACGCCTAAGACTGCGGTTTTTTCATCTTCTGTTTCTATTCTTAAAGCCAGCCTCGGCTTCCAGTAATTATCATTGGGTGTCTCTACACAGATGGTAGCAATTTCCTTGTTGATATTTCCGGAGAATTCATCTTTGTGCTCTGAAAGGTATTTTTTAAGATTTTCGGCATATTCTTCCTTTGTTAAATCGGTGAACATTTTAAATCTCGGCCGTGTCCTGATTTTATCCAGTGTCGTTTCTTCTGTATTCATAGTATTATTCCTGATAAGGTATTGGGTCTTCTAAGGTGAAAATTAGTGTCATAGGTTTATTTTTTCTCTCAATGAGCATTTCTATTGTTCTTCCTTCTGCTGATTTCATGATCTCTATGATCCGCTGTAAAGTCATATCTGCACTTTTCTTGCCATTTATGCTGATCAGCCTGTCATCTTTCAGTAATCCTGCTCTGGCACCAGGTGAATCTTTACGCACGCCGGCAATGGAAAACACAGGTTTCAGGACAAAATGGTAAGGCAGGCTGTTGTTAATGACCTCAACACCTCCGTTGGGGTTTTCTTTGGTCTTTGCCGATAGGTTTACCAGGTCTTTTGTCCATTCCATTCCGTCCTGTCTGAAATCCAGCCCGCTCATATTAAAATGGAAAGGATCGTCAAAATTGCGGTTTTTCTTCAAATATATTTTCTGACCGGCATAATCAAAGGCTGCCGTAAAACGTTTCATAATCTCCCCGCCTACAGAACCTTTCCTGTTTTTAACCCAGTTTACATGCTGTATGGAATATGCGTCAGGCATCGCAGCAATCGGTTTTGCAAAGGTAAACGGTCCCAGATCTAAATTATGGATCCTGCTTCTTTTGCCGTACACATCACCGTTGAAGCCTCTTCCCAAAAAGTCATCAATATAAGGTTGTTTATAAATAAACCCCGGAATTACAGCAGGGAAGAGCCATATTGCATCACTGTTCCCGAGATCAACCAGTAACTTTGAATTCTGTTTTTCATCTGTTACTTCCACATCAGCATACAGGTAAGGTTTTTTTTTCTCGATACTGATGCTGAAGGCTTCATAACTTTTTACTTTTTTTCTGAAAAGGGCATCATCATTATAAACCGTTATTTTTTTCGAGACATAATCAATGACAACCGGATGGTTTTTAAAAAAATGATAACCTATAATACCGTTTACAGGAATTCCCACATGAGAGGAAATATTAAAATCCTGGTCGACAATAATAAAAAGTGTCATCGAATCATTTACATAATTTTTTCCGGCCCTTCCTATGTTAAGGTCTGAGCGGAATCCGTCAATGCTGGTATTTCCGCCTAATCCGGAAAACTTTATTTTCTCAAGGCTGGCAAGTTTCAGTTCTTCATTTTCGAGGCTGAAGATGGAAGTCTCCGCTACACCGGTATCCAGCAGAAAAGTGAGATCTGCACCGTTAACATTGATGGGAATGAAAATTAAATTACTGATGAGTTTAAAAGGAATCACCGTTTTTTTAGCATCATGAACCTTAAACGAGCTTTGGGCATTAACCAGAATGCCTAAGAAAAATACCCAGAAATACCGCCTCAGTTTCATGTAATGAATGTACTGAATTTATCCTTACCTCAATAAAAAACATTCTCTAAAGTGAGAATGTTTGTATTTTTTACAATGAATCGAGGTAAATTATGATCTTTTCTTAAATTAATCTTTTGTGTGGAAATTATAATTAGGAAGCAATTTAAATCAGTTATGCTTAAAGGTCCTCTAAGGAAAATTATTTTGAAAAGAACTCCATGAGGTCCATATAGTTTTTCTGGTTGACCCCATGCCCGCTCATGTATTCCCTGAATGTAAAATAACAGTTGAGGTCGTACAGCAGGTCTGCCGCTTTTCTTCCCCATTCCAGAGGGATTACGGCATCATCTGTTCCGTGGGAAACAAAAAAGCGCAGTTTTTCAAGTTTTTTCTTGTCTTTTACAATAGCAGGCATCAGCTTTTCCTCAGGGTAACTGCTTAAACACGCTACCAGATTGAACATTTCCGGGTATTGCAGGGCCAGTGCATAGCATAAAATCCCGCCCTGGCTGAAACCGCAGAGGTGGGTTTTGCCCTGTGTGATTCCGTAATGATTGATAATCTTTAAAATACTTTCCAGGACACTGTTCAGTGATTCCGTTGCCTGCGGAACATTAATAAACTCATCCGGGTTATTGAAATTGATGTCATACCAGGAGTATCCTTCAAACTGTGTTGATCCCGGTGCCCTGAAGCTTACGATGATCCAGTCCTGCGGAAGGGTTTCCCGGAAGCTGAAAAGGTCCTGCTCATTGCTTCCGTAGCCGTGAAGCATGAAAAGAACAGAGGTGTCAGGCGTAATATGTTCAGGTTCTCTTACGATGTAATCTAAATTCATGGCACAAAGATAAATAATAATGGCTTAATGTAACAGAAACAGGAATTCAAAAATAGAATTTGAAAGGCAAATTCCGGCAGGTTAAATTCATATATCATCCATGTATGCATGCCTTAAAATCTTTTATTGATTTGATATTATTTATAATTTTTTGTTGGAAAATTTTCATGAAAGGTATTTTTATATTGATAAAAAACCTATATTTGAAACATTAAAAATCTATTTGGAGAAATGAAGCAATTTTACAAATCAAAAAGTTTACTAAGGCTTTCTTTTTTATTCGCCGTATTATTTTCTGTACTTTCAGTGTTTAATTCATGTAAAGATGACGATGATGAAGATGAATTTACAGATCATATTGTTAAACTTGAAGCCAGAATAATTACAAACGGTCCTCAGTCGCCTCCGGCTGGTTCTCCAACAGGTAATTTCAAGACTGTTGTTACTCAGATAGGAACAGCACCAAGTACTACTTTTAATCCTACAGGGATTACCTGGTCAACCGGTGATATTTTTGTAAATTCAAGCCAGTCTCAGCTTAATTTAGCGGCAAATGCTGTTCTGCCTTATGCAGATTCAGAATTGATCGTTAACATCTGGGTAGACGGGGAAATTGTAAAAACCAAGAAAGCAGTGGGAGTAGGAGAAAAGAATGTATCTACCTTTTACAGCTTCTTAGAATTGTAAGAAAAGAGTATATCATATACAGAAGACTGTCTTTAATCAGGCAGTCTTTTTTTATTATACATGGACAAAATAAAAACGGGCGCGAAATTTCAATTTCGCGCCCGTATCAGTTTTATATTTTAATTCAGAATTAAATAACCTTCACAATAAAATAGCTTTTCTTTCCTTTCTGAAGCAGTAGGAACGTACCGTCAATAAGATCACTTTCATTGGCAGTAAAAGTATCATTAACTTTCTGCTTATTCACAGAAATGGCATTTCCCTTAATCTCTCTTGATGCCTCACTTTTAGATTTCAGAAATCCTGATTTTTCGGAAAGGAGATCAACCACAGGAATGCCCAGCACATCAGATTTTGCCAGTTCTTTCTGCGGAACGCCTTCAAACACCTCAAGGAACGTTTCCTCATCAAGGCTTACCAGGTCTTCTGCTGTTGAGCGTCCGAAAAGAATTTCCGAAGCTTTAACGGCTTTTTCATATTCTGCTCTTCCGTGTACCCAAACCGTCACTTCTTCAGCCAGTTTTTTCTGAAGGATTCTTTCGTGGGGCGCTGTTTTATGTGCTTCAATTAATGTTTCAATGGCTTCCCTTTCCAGGAATGTATAGAATTTAATGAACCTTTCGGCATCATTATCCGTTGCATTCAGCCAGAACTGGTAGAATTTATATGGTGATGTTTTCTTTTTATCCAGCCAGTAATTCTCTCCGCTTTCAGATTTCCCGAACTTGGAGCCGTCGGCTTTGGTAATCAAGGGTACAGTCAATGCAAATGCTTCTCCCTGGGCTTTTCTGCGGATCAGTTCTGTACCGGTAGTGATATTTCCCCACTGGTCTGAACCGCCCATCTGAAGCTTCACATTATTGTTCTGGTACAGATGCAGAAAATCATATCCCTGGATCAGCTGGTACGTAAATTCCGTAAAGCTCATTCCGTCTGCACCGCTTTCGCCGGAGAATCTCTTTTTTACGGAGTCTTTTGCCATCATATAGTTGACGGTTATATTTTTACCTACATTTTTAGCAAAATCAAGGAATGAGATATTCTTCATCCAGTCATAGTTGTTCACCAATTCTGCTTTATTAGGGCCGTTCCCTGAGAAATCCAGGAATCTTGAAAGCTGGTTTTTCAGGCAGTCTACATAATGAAGAAGCGTTGCTTCATCCAGGAGATTCCGTTCTGCAGACTTCCCGGACGGGTCACCGATCATTCCGGTTGCCCCTCCGACCAACGCAACGGGCTTATGGCCGTGCTGCTGGAAATGGGCCAGGATCTTTATCTGAATAAGACTTCCGATATGCAAAGAATCAGCAGTAGGGTCAAACCCGATATACGCAGTAGTTACCTCTTTATTCAGTTGTTCATCGGTTCCGGGCATCATATCGGCAAAAAGACCACGCCATTTCAGTTCTTCTATAAAGGAATTCATTGCTATTTTCTTTAAATTATACGGTGCAAAGATAATAAATTCAATGGGATGTCGTTCACGGTCTTTGCGCTTTGCAGATTTCAGCCAAATCCGTTATATTTGTTTTATCATGAACGACGAACAATTATTCCTGCTCATCGGTAAAGCGAAGGCAAAAGACCAGAAAGCCCAGACGAAGCTCATCAATATTTTTTGGGTGGACGTTTTTTCTTTTGTGATGAAAAAAGTTCATGATGAAAATGATGCCGATGAAATCACGGTAAATGTTTTTTCAAAAGTGCTTTCGAAACTGGATATGTATGATCCGCATTTTCAGTTTAAAACCTGGGTGCTGACGATTGCCCAGAATACCATCATCGATTTCTGGAGACGGAAAAGCCGCGAAACCCAGGATCCTACCGAGAATCTGGAAGAGGTTAAAAACCAGTATGCCAAATCTCCGGAAGAGCTTATGATTTCTGCCGAGGAACAGAAGAAAATCATTAAAACCATTGAATCGCTGGATGCCAATTACCAGGATATAATCAAATTAAGGTTTTTTGAAGAGAAAAGCATCAAGGAAATTGCAGAAGAACTGGGGATTTCCGTAGCCAATACCAAAGTCCGGGTCATGCGGGCAAAAAAAGTTTTGGCTGAGCTCTTAAAAAATAATGAATTTGATGATCATTAATTGCGCTGCCCGATGAAGTGATCACCCAGTTTACCTCCTGTTAAAATTTGAATAAAGCTGTTTAGAGACCATATTTATTTTTTTCAGATTAAAAATAAACATCCTCCTTTGTCTTTGGAAGCGTAATTTTTCTCTGCTCGTGTTTATTTCTGTTCTGAAGATTAATTTTCAGCCCTTTTTTAATGTAGGTTTCCTTTTTAGGTTTTCCATATTCTGCGGTATTTTCCACTTCTTTTTCAAAATTAAGCTGTCCGGTGGAAAGATTAAAGTCTACGCTTGAAAAATATTCTTCCGGTTTTCCATAAGTTGAAGCGTATCCGATCAATTCAAAACGGCCGTTCTGAAACCTGTATTTATCAGTATAGCCCCATTTCCAGCTGCTTCCTCCGGCCTGGGTAATCATTAATATTCCCTTTTCAATTTCCATATCCTGATAAGGGTCACCCATCATACCGCCTCCTTTGCTTTCCAAAACTGCATTTCTGGATTTTTCCAGGATATTCCATTTGCCACCGGCTTTTTTCAGGATCTGTATTTCACGGATATTTCCTAAGTCGGTAGTATCTCTTGTATTATAAACGATTACTTTTTCAGGAATTTGATCACCGTCCAGGTCACCGTCCACAGTCTGAATTATTTCCGAGCCTTCCGGCTGGAATTCTTTCTGGGCAGAACAAAATGCGCTGAAAATGGCGAACAGAAAGCAAATCGTATTTTTCATAAAGTAATTTCAATATTTAAAATTACAAAATTATACGTTTCATCAATCTCTGTCTTTGATTGTTTCGATAAAAAATTCACTAACTTTGAACCTCAATTTGAGAAATAAATGGAGAATCTAATTCAGGATACCACCGTTCAGAAACCAAAATGGATTCGTGTAAAACTGCCTACCGGGAAGAATTACAGGGAATTGAGGACTTTGGTTGATAAATACAAGTTAAATACCATCTGCCAGAGCGGAAGCTGCCCGAATATGGGGGAATGCTGGGGAGAAGGTACTGCAACGTTCATGATTTTAGGAAACATCTGCACCAGGAGCTGTGGGTTTTGCGGGGTGAAAACCGGGAAACCGCTTGATGTAAACTGGGATGAGCCTGAAAAAGTAGCCCGTTCCATCAAATTAATGAAAATCAAACATGCAGTATTAACGTCTGTAGACCGTGATGATTTAAAAGATATGGGATCAATCCTGTGGGGTGAAACGGTAAATGCCGTAAGAAGGATTTCTCCCGGAACCACTATGGAAACACTGATTCCGGATTTCCAGGGAATTACAAAGCATATAGACCGCCTGGTTGAAGTTGCACCTGAAGTAATTTCCCATAATATGGAAACGGTAAAAAGGCTGACAAGGGAAGTGCGGATCCAGGCAAAATACGAAAGAAGCCTGGAAGTTTTAAGATACCTGAAAGAAGCCGGCCAGCGAAGGACAAAAACCGGAGTGATGCTTGGCTTGGGAGAAAACAAAGATGAGGTTTTCCAGACCATCGAAGATATCAGGAATGCCAATGTGGATGTTATTACACTGGGGCAGTACCTGCAGCCGACTAAAAAACACTTACCCGTAAAGAAATTCATTACCCCTGAAGAATTTGATGAATTCGGGGATTTTGCAAGAAGCCTCGGGTTCCGGCATGTGGAAAGCTCGCCACTCGTAAGAAGTTCTTACCACGCAGAAAAACATATCCATTAAAATACAAATCGCTTCGCTTTACCCGGAGCGATTTTTTTAATAACCGCAAAATAGTGCTGATGTTAATATAGGACCGGTTTATATCATTTCGGTTGAAGTATAAATGATGATTTCTGTGCAATTTTGCATTCTTAAACAAGGAATTTCATCCTTAAAAATATACAATAAAGAAATAATGAAGATTGATAAGAGAATTATTCCCCTGGCCATCGGAGGCCTGGGAATCGGGACTACTGAGTTTACGATCATGGGGCTGCTGCCGGACATTGCACGAAGCCTTCAGATCAGCATTCCGGAAGCGGGACACCTGATTTCAGCGTATGCTTTCGGAGTGGTAGTGGGAGCACCGCTTCTGATCGGGTACTCTGTAAAGTTCCCTCCTAAAAAAGTACTGATGGCACTGATGGTAATTTTCACTGTGTTCAATGCCATTTCTGCCATTGCACCGGATTATACGACGATAATGGTGATCCGTTTCCTGTCGGGTCTTCCACACGGGGCCTTTTTCGGGGTGGGAACGGTGGTAGCGACCAGGATGGCATCGAAAGGGAAAGCAGCATTCTATATTTCACTGATGTTTACAGGACTTACGGTGGCCAATTTAGCCATGGTTCCTCTGGTAACTTATATCGGGCATATTTTTCACTGGCGTTGGTATTTCGCAATTGTTGCGGTAATCGGGCTGCTGGCTTTGCTCTTTTTAAAGCTCTGGCTTCCCGTTCTGGAAACCAATAAAGATTCCCATTTTATGGATGAGCTGAAATTCCTCAAAAGAAAACAGGCCTGGCTGGTCCTGATGATTACAGGAATCGGTTTCGGAGGATTATTTACCTGGTTCAGCTATATCACTCCGCTCATGACCGTTGTTTCCGGCATACAGGAAAGCCGGATGGCGTATGTGATGGTTCTTGCCGGGGCCGGAATGGTTGTGGGGAACCTCGCCGGAGGCTATGTATCTGACCGGCTGAGTCCTGAAAAAACCTGTGTTCTCCTGATGACTCTAATGATGATATCATTAACAGGTGTGTTTTTCTTTTCAGAATATCAGGGGATTTCACTGGCGCTGACCTTCATCTGCGGTGCTTTATCCATGTCAGTAGCGGCTCCGATTAATATCATGATGATGAAAGCCGCTCCTAAGAGCGAAATGATGGCCGCCGCATTTATGCAGGCCGCTTTCAACATTGCCAATGCGATGGGGGCGTTTCTCGGTGGGATTCCGCTGGAAAAAGGCTATTCCTATAATTACCCTTCTTTGGTCGGGGTTGGGATGACACTGATCGGACTGGTAATTGCTTTCCGGTATAAAACTTTATACGGATCAGGTTCAGAGGATAAAAATAAAATGGCTGCGGAACATGTTTCCTGAAAAATAAATAAATAAATAAATAAATAAATCGGCGGGCTCATCTGAGTCCGCCGATTATATTTTAATAAAGATAGTTTGCCTAAGCTTCTACCTCATCTCCGTTTTTGCACCAGTATAATGCATTATAAAGGTTTTCTTTAGGAAAGGATTTGAATTCCCCCGGCATGACCACACTGAAAATATCAGTGAATTTCTGTACGCCTTCCTTGTCTGTCACAATAGCGGCTCTGTTCCAGTTGGTCAGGTTTTTTAATCCTAACAGAACGTCCTGCATCCAGGCACCCATAGTAAACTTATCAAGGTCTGTATCCAGGTAAAGCAAATAATTAAGTTCATTAAACTTTTCTACCTTCTGTTTTACATGAGGAATGACAAGGTTTTCAAAATCTTCTTTTGTGATCTCTCCCGTTGCGCTGAAAGCGGCAACATTTTCCGGAGCTTCTGGAATAATCGTTATCATATCGTTATATCTGTTGTGGTTTGATTTTACGTTGATAACAAAAACTAAACCATTATAAATTCTGATCATATAACAAAATCATTCCGGCAGCCAGAGTATCTTTAAGCTTCAATGGCCATATTTCGTAAAAAAATATTTGGCAGGTGATTGCATCTAAAGGATTTCATACCTTGTTTTGATGCTGTATTTAAGCTTGATATTTTCAATATTGTCAAAAGAATAATCAATTCCCGTATCTGCGGCTTCCATCTGTACATTGCTTACCCGGGCAGATTTATAGGCAACAGGTAAAATCATATCGCTGGTATAATCTTCGATCTCCGTAATCTCAAGCGGGGTTCCGACTTTTTTACCGATGCTTTCCATCAGGTAATCCGCTTTTTCTTTCGCTGCTTTTAAAGCATTGATCTTAACGGCTTTCCTGAAGTCTGCGATTTTTGTATTCTTGATTTCCGCGATGTTGACATTGCTTACCCATTTCTGGTTAAGGTTTTCAAACAGTCCGGACATGTCCGCTTTTTTAGTCACTTTAAACTGAAAGCTCTTGGTAAAGATTTTAGTTTTGGAATACAGGTTCTGGTACATCGATTTGAATTTGATGTCTTCGTTTTTTATTCCGTTCTCCTTCAGGATGTCAAATAACTTTTTCTCGTTGGTCGCAAGGTCGTTTTTATTATCTCCTTTAATTCCTACATTAAAGATGATTTCATCCGGTTCCACTTCCATTTCAGCAACACCGGTTACCTCAACAGCATTTTTCTTTACTTCCTGTGCATTTGCAAAACTTGTCAGTGTAAAGAATCCGATTAATAAAAAATGTGTCAGTTTCATAATTTCCTTTTTTAATTCTAAAGTAAAAGTAGGGAATATTAAAGCCGGAAACCTGAAGACTTGGTGAACGGGAAGTTTCACTGGGTAAAATGGAATAATCAGATCAGATCAGTTTGATTAATTTCTTTCAGGCCGTTTTATCAGCGGGTTAAAATAATCGATTTGCCGCCCTGGGTTACCAGCTTTCTTTCTTCAGGAAATAATTTTGTTTTTATGATAAGCCCGTTTTTATTTTCAGAGATAGAATAGGTATTTGCCGTAAAAAGCGTATGATCAATCGTATGCTCAAATAATTTCGTTGAGTCCGATTGGCGTACAGAATAAAAATCAACTTTATACTCACCTTGTCTGGTCTGATAGTATTTATAGATGATCTTTTCATTTTTATTACTCGAAATAATTTTAGTTTCCATAAAGTTACGTTGTTCCAGGAAGGAGCAGTTCTGAAAAAGCAGTGCAGGAAGCAGGAGAAGAAATACAGATTTTTTCATGAGATGATATGAGGTGTGGTGATTGTTTTTACAAATGTAGCCAATGCTAAACGGCTGACTGTTAACGCAGTTTCAATTAATGTTAAGGTTTTGTAAGCAGGCTCAGGTCTTTTACTTCTCCGTTAGGTGTAATTAAGATATAACGGCTGGTTTCTTTTACAGGCTGAACAGCTTCCTGCGGCTTTTCTTTTTCACGGCTTACCGTCAATTTGATTTCGTACATCACCTGGATAACGGGCTCATGGATCACCGGATTGATCACAAAATCAAATTCTTTATCCAATATTGGATGGTAATAAGAGGTGGTGGATTTAGGAGCCTGGGTGACATTGGTAAACTTATTTAATGCCAGTGAAGAACTGTTGTATGCTTCATAAGATTTATACATTTCCGTAGGCAGGGAAGTCCTGTAGCCGTCACTGATGCTTTTTTCAGCTGCAGCGAAGCTTTCACCCAGAAAGCCCTCCAGATTTTTTATTTTTTCCTGTAAAACCAGTTTCGCCTTGTTCATCAGCTCTTTCCGTACATTTTCCATACTGCCTGCAAAATAATCGACACGCACCAGATCGTAGATTTCGTTCTGTGAAAGAATGGATATAAAATCATTGAGCTGAGACGGGTCGGTAAATTTAAGATGGATATTTTTCTTCAGTTCAAACCCGGCAGGAACCTCATTATATGTCTTTTTACTGAATGTTTTTTTCTCGACATGATACTGATAAACCGGAACAAAGGAAATCATATCCACATAAATGCCTGTACTTTTATTAAGTCTGATACGGTCCAGGGCCGTATTGATCCGCTGATCCATCATCTTGTTGACTTCCTCTGCACTTTCCCCGGTCTGCGTAACGCTGAATATGGCAACATACTGCTCTGCTTTTACATTGGCCAGTCCTTTAACACTGATAAAATTCCCGTTCGCAACAAGGGTCGCAATATTGATGTTGGAATCGCTGTACTGGACCTGATTCCGGTAATTGATATTCCCCGAAACCTGTGAAAAAGAAAGGTTGAAAAATAAAACCGAAGCGGTTAATAAGATGTTTTTCATTGTTTTATATTTGAATTATGCCGCAAACTTAGCCTCAAAAGCCCGGCGGTAAACTCCGGACTTGGTAAAAGCGCAGTCCCACTTGGTGAATAGTTTCCGGCAGACTGCAGATATGCATATCTTTGTTTTATGAAAACGGGTAAATTTTTTTTATTGCTGTTATTGATGCTTTCCGGGAGTACTATGTATTCCCAGGCGGTTAATGTGGCACAGGAAGTTCAGACGCAAAGCAAAAAACTTCAGAAAGCCGTTGACACGAAGGACGAATCTGCCCAGGCTGATTCTTATTACCGGATTGGCGAAGCATTCTTCAATGACGGTAATTTTTCAAAAAGCGAAGGGTATTTTTCAAAAGCGAAAACCATCTATGAAAAGCTTAAAGATAATCCCAATATAGAGAAAGCAAGCCGCCGACTGGCACAGTCCCAGGAAAAGCAGAACAAAATTTCCCCGGCCATCAGCAACTACAGCAGGGCGGCAGAGGCAGAACCCGGGCCTTCCAGAACCCGTTCCGTTAATTCCAATGATGCGGCACGGCTTTCATCAGCTTCACCTGAAATGAAGGCAGAAGCCATTCAGGACAATATCCGGATCAGTGAAAAGGAAAATGACCAGGCAGATCTTGCTATGAGCTACAGCCAGATGGCAGATGTAAATATCAGGCAGAAAAACGTCCAGATGGCGGAAGAAAATTTAAACAATGCCTATAAAATTTCCAAAAAAGAAGCGCCGCAGCAGGCCCTGGAAATCAACCGGAAGCTGACGGATTTTTATGTTGAGAATAAAAAATTCGACAAAGCCATTGAAGCCAAAAAAAAGGTCTTAAAAGAAGCATTTGTGAAAGGGAATTCCAGGAAAGAAGTGGAGCAGATTCAGGAACTGGCCGATATTTACATCAGGAAAAACGATACAGAAGGTGCCATTGGCTTATTTAAAAAATCATACAGCATTGCCTTGGAGAAAGGCCATACCCTGGAAGCGCAGAAAAGTGTCAGGAAACTCGACAGCCTTTTTGATGTTTCCGGAAATACCGGTGCTTCCGTCCGGCTGTACCGGGATTTTCTGGGGAAACTTCCTGAGCTGGTCGCCAAGGACAGAAGCCTGGTGGACAATAAGATCCTTGAAGATACGGAACAGCGGATTACCCAGCTGGAAAAAGAAAAAACACTTAAGGATGAATTGATCCGCAAGAAAAATATTTTCAATTACGGACTGATTGCTGCCTTGATAATTCTGATCATCCTGGTTGTCTTTATTTTCAGGACTCTGAAAAAGGTACAGGTCAGGAATAAGAAAATCGCCTTACAGTCGCTGCGCCGTGAGATGAACCCGCATTTTATCTTTAACAGTTTAAACAGTGTAAACCATTTTATCTCAACCAACAATGAACTGGAAGCTAATCAGTATTTAACAAGGTTCTCAAAACTGATGCGCGGCGTCATGGAAAATTCTACCGAAGATTTTATCCCTTTCCGGCAGGAACTGGACCTGCTTCAGAATTACCTGGCACTGGAAAAAACACGTTTTACCGATAAATTCGATTATGAAATTGATGTTGATGAACATTTAAATACCCAAAGCCTGAAGGTTTCCGGCATGCTCGTACAGCCGTTTCTGGAAAATTCAATCTGGCACGGTCTGCGTTACAGAACCACCAAAGGGTTTCTGAAACTGAGCTTTAAAAAAGATAAACAGCATTTGATAATCAGGATCGAGGATAACGGAATCGGGATTGAGGAAAGCAGAAAACAAAAAACAGAGCACCAGAAAACACGCGAAGGCCGCGGCATGAAAAATACGCTGGAAAGGATCTCGCTTCTCAATAATCTGTACAAACAGAATATTGAATGCAGAATCACAGATAAAAAGACCGAACCGGGCGTTTCGGTAGAAATAAGCTATAAACTCTAGAAAGCTAATTTAACATTAAGTTTTACCTAATTAATAAATCCTTTTTCCTAAAACCTGATATAATGAAAATACAATCCGTAATCGTAGACGACGAAAAAATGGCAAGGGATGTCTTAAGGAATTATCTCACCAAATACTGTCCGCAGGTTGAGATTATGGGCGAGGCTGAAAACATCAAAGAAGCCGTTCCGCTGATTTCCGAAAAGCGCCCGCAGCTTGTTTTTCTGGATGTGGAGATGCCTTTCGGGAATGCTTTTGACGTACTGGAAGCTACCCGTGAGTTTTCTTACGAAACCATTTTTATCACTGCATTTTCACAATATTCACTGCAGGCTTTAAATAAGTCTGCAAGCTATTATATTTTAAAACCGATTGATATCCAGGAACTCATTGCAGCCGTGAATAAAGCAGCGGAAAGCATTGAAAAGAAAGAAGAGCTTAACCGCAACAAAATCCTCCTCGAAAACCTGAAACTGAGACCTGAAAAACAACAATTAATTTTGCCGACTTTGCAGGGTTTTGATGTGGTAAAGACAGAAGACATCATCAGGCTTCAGGCAGATGGGAATTTTACGCAGGTTTACCTTACAGACGGCTCAAAGAAAATGGTCTGCCGTTTTTTAAAGCACTTTGATGACCTGCTGGAAAAACCGTTTGTCCGGGTTCACCGTTCGCATATCATTAATACCGGTTTTGTGAAATCCTATCATAAAAGCGGAACCGCCACCTTGTCAGACCATACGGAAATTGAAATCTCCGGAAGTTTCAAAGAAGATTTCCTGAAAGTCTTTTCCTGATATAAACAATGCCTTGCAGATAATGAAAGTTAAACATCAATTTAAGGCATCATTTTTGAAGTTTACGGTACCACATCAATAGGTCTGTTATGAAAATACTGAAAAAAATTGCAATTCCCGTTTCACTGGGTATTTTAGGGTTGATTATCTTAAACTCATGTTCCGTAGGCATTCCTGACGGCGCAACGGCTGTAAAAGATTTCAATGCTGACCGTTACCTGGGAAAATGGTACGAAATTGCCCGTTTTGATTACAGGTTTGAAAAAGATATGGATAATGTAACAGCTACTTATTCCAAAAATGAAGACGGAACCATACGCGTTGCCAACCGGGGTTACAACTATGTGAAAAAAGAATGGAAAGAATCTGTAGGCGAGGCGAAATTTGTAAATGACCCGACAGAAGCCAGGCTGAAAGTCTCATTCTTCAAACCGATCTGGGCAGGATACAATGTAATTGATATCGATGATAATTACCAGTATGCTCTTGTTGTAGGAAACAGTGTAAAATACATCTGGATCCTTTCAAGAACAAAAGAAATTCCGGAAACCATCAGGCAGAGATTCCTTGAAAAGGCAAAAAGTCTCGGCTATAATACGGGCGAGCTGATCTGGGTAAAACATAGCTAGATCATTATCAGAAGCAATTATCCCCCAAATAATAATACAAAGTCTGTCATTCCATAAAAATCTAAAGCATTTTTAGCAATAGGTTCCGATGGAATGACAGACTTTATTTTTTTAGTTTAAATGCTTATATTCTTTCCATTCCTCAAAACGGTAATCAATGACCTGTTTCATCAGGTCGTAGTTTTCGTACGTATCCTCGATGTGGTAAAACGTTTCATATTCATAGTCGTTTTCTTCAGCCTTGGTGTCAAAAATATTCACGTAATCATCGGCAAATGAGCTGAACCTGTTTCCGAAATCCGTATCATCTTTATAGTAGTCTTTTGCAAAGCTGTTTCCCATGGTATTCAAATCATGCTCGGAAAACTTTCCGTCCATGGCATCCATCACAAATTCAGCACCTGTAATTTCCCTGCGTTTCAGTGTTTCTATTTCTTCCGGGACATCTTCTTTCAGCTCATCAGAAACCAAACCCTTATCAATACACCAGTTCAGGAACATACCCGTGTGGGTAGCACCGTTTTTCCCGGGAAGTTCTGCAGGAAAATCCCCTCCGTAATGCCATGAAGCATCATCATATGTAGACATATTTAATTATAGTTTTAAACAATTTATGTCAAAAATATAAAAAATCAATTTATATTGTCCGGCAAAGAGAATTTCCCGTCATTTGTAAAAGAATTTTTTTCGAACATTACGATATGAAAAATGCTGTTCTGATTACCATTGGTGACGAAATCCTTTCAGGAAATACGATAGATACCAATTCCAATTTTATTGCTTCGGAGCTTAAAAACATAGGCATACAGGTTTCGCAGATCCTTACCATTTCAGATGAGATAAATACCATCAAAAAAACAATAGAGTATGCTTTTGAAACCGGGGATTTAATTATCACTACGGGCGGCTTGGGCCCGACACGGGACGATAAAACCAAAAAAGCCATTGCTGAATTTTTCAATGATGAAATTGCCCTGGATGAGGTTACCTTTAGCCATCTGAAAGCTTACCTGGAAAAACGCGGCCGCCTGGAGATCCTGGAGCGAAACCGCGAGCAGGCTTTTGTGCCTACAAAATCTACGGTTTTCCAGAACCATTTCGGGACGGCACCCTGTATGATGATGGAGCAGGACGGGGAACTGCTGTTCAGTCTTCCGGGCGTTCCGTATGAAGTGAAGCCGCTCATCAAAGACCAGATTATTCCTTATCTGCATGGCAAATTCAGCCTGCATTATATTTCATCAAGAATTGTATCGGTAGTCGGGATTCCGGAAAGTATTCTTGCAGATACCATTGAAGGCTGGGAACTGGCTTTGCCTGAAAACATTGCTTTGTCCTATCTTCCGGTAGGCACCCGTGTCAAGCTGAAACTTACGGCAACCGGTGAAAACGAGCCTTTCCTGGAGCAGCAGCTGGAAGATGAAATCAAGAAACTGCTTCCTCTGATCAGCGGCCATGTGATTGCTACTTCCGGGGATAAAATTGAAAAAATCCTGGCAGAAATCTTATCGGAAAGAAAGCTGACAATTTCCACGGCAGAAAGCTGCACCGGCGGAGAGCTTGCGAAAATGCTTACGGCAAATCCCGGCAGTTCATCTTACTACACCGGCGGAATTGTAGCGTATGCAACAGACCGGAAAATAGAGATCTTAAAAGTTAAAAAGGAAACCATTGATGAATTTACCGTGGTAAGTGAGCAGGTGGCCACAGAAATGGCAGAAGGCTGCCAGCGGTTATTTGATACCCGTATCGCGCTGTCTACCACCGGAGTCGCCGGGCCCGGAAAAGGGGAAGACGGCAAAGAGGTGGGGACGGTCTTCTACAGCATCAGGATTGATGATCAGGTTGTGACTTCAAAATTATTCCTGCCACATCTTGAAAGGCCGGATTTTATGTATTTTGTTTCACAGAAAGTTCTTCAGGATCTGGTATCGCTGTTGATCGGTAACTGATCGTTTACAGTTTTATCCCGAGATCAGTAAGAAGAACCGGAATGTGAAAGAAGCTGCTGTTTCCTGCTGTTTTATAAATTCTATTGCTGAACGTAACAAATTTTAAAAAGTATATACTTATTGTATAAATTGTAATTATAATGAAAAAACTAACGCTTTCCCTGCTTTTACTTGCCGGGATCTGTTCACAGAATGTGAGCGCCCAGTCTACAGACAACGGTCTGGATATTAGCCTGATGGATAAATCCGTTCGTCCGCAGGATGATTTTTATAACTTTGTAAGCGGAACATGGATGAAAACCGCCAAGATTCCTTCCGATAAACCAACCTGGGGAAGCTTCAATAAACTGGCAGACGATACGGACAACAACTCCATGACCATTCTGAACTCTCTTCTGAAAGATAAATTTGCAGACGGAACAGAAGGTAAAAAAATTCAGGACCTGTATGCAACGTACATGAACATGCAGAAGAGGAATGCCGACGGGATCAAGCCGATCCAGGCAAACCTGAATAAAATCGATGCCATTAAAAACCTTAATGACCTTCAGAATTATTTAACTTCCGTAACCAAAGACGGTGAAAATACATTCTACGGTTGGGGTGTGGATGCAGACCTGAAAGATTCTAAAATGAATGCGGTGTACCTGGGTAATGCATCACTTGGTTTGGGAAGAGACTACTATCAGAAAGTCAATGAAAAAAATACGGAAGCCCTTGCAGAATATACAAAGTATGTAGCTTCCATGCTGAAAGAATTAGGCTATAAAAATGCTGATGCTGCCGCAAAAGGAATTGTGGATTACGAAAAAAGCATTGCACAGACCTATCTTACCAACGAGCAGAGCCGGGACAATACCCTTCAGTATAACCCTGAGACCATGGCACAGCTTTCAGGACTGGTTAAAAATGTTGACCTTCCGGGCTACCTTAAAAAAGTTGGGGTAAATGCAGATAAAGTAATCATCGGGGAACTTGGATATTACAAAAACCTGGATAAATTTATCAGTACGAAAAATCTTCCGGTTATCAAAGATTACCTTAAATTCCATATGGTTCACGGAAGTGCATCTTATTTAAGCGAAAAACTGGGCGATACCAAATTTGCATTCTACGGTAAATATTTAAGAGGCCAGCAGGAACAGAGAGCCTTGAACAAAAGAGGGTATGAGTTGATCAACGGGAGTTTAGGTGAAGCTTTCGGAAAATTATATGTTGATAAATACTTCCCGGCAGAAGCCAAAGCGCAGATGGTGGAACTGATCGACTATTTAAAGAAAAGTTTTGCCGTGCACATCAACGGTCTTGCCTGGATGTCTTCTACCACGAAGGTAAAAGCCATGGAAAAACTGAATAAGTTTACGGTAAAAGTTGCTTATCCGGACAAATGGAAAGATTATTCAAAACTGGATATTGTTCCTGAATCAAAAGGAGGAAACCTGTATTCCAACCTTCAGAATATTACAGAATGGCAGTACAATAAAGACCTGGCTAAGATCGGGAAACCGGTGGATAAGACAGAATGGGGAATGACTCCGCAGACGGTGAATGCGTACTACAATCCGGTAAACAACGAAATCGTTTTCCCTGCCGCGATCCTTCAGCCGCCGTTCTTCAATCCTAAAGCAGATGCTGCCGTTAATTTTGGTGGAATCGGTGCGGTAATCGGTCACGAAATGAGCCACGGGTTTGATGATTCAGGGGCGCAGTTTGATGCAGACGGGAATCTGGTAGACTGGTGGACTCCGGAAGACAAAGCCAACTTTGAGAAAGCAACAAAAGCACTGGCTTCACAATATGATAAATATGAGCCGGTAAAAGGAACCACCGTAAACGGAACCTTTACCAACGGTGAAAATATTGCCGACTTAGGGGGCGTGAATATCGCTTATGATGCCTTACAGATGTATCTGAAAGACAAAGGAAATCCTGGAACAATCAGCGGTTATACACAGGATCAGCGGTTCTTTCTGAGCTGGGCAACTGTTTGGAGAACGCTGTCAAGCGAGAAATACATGGTAAACCAGGTGAAAACAGACCCGCACTCTCCGGGGTATTTCAGAAGTTTCGGTCCTTTAACAAACGTTGATGCCTTCTACAAAGCATTTGATGTTAAGGAAGGAGACAAACTGTATAAAAAACCGGAAGACAGAATCAAAATCTGGTAATACAATACCGTAATGAAATAATAGACCGCTCAGCAATGAGCGGTTTTTTTATGAAAAACAAAAGGCAAAAACCGTTGGGTAGCTTGTGCAGAGAATGATTAAATACCTGTTTTAGATACCAGATTTTTACCATTAATCATTTATCAGTGATAACTAATTATCATATTTCGTATATTTGATAAGTTGTGTAAATCAAAATTATATTTAATGAAAAAGATAAATATCGGAATACTGGCCTTATCCGGGCTTGTATTTTTAAATTCATGTGGTGCATCAAAAACGGCCAGTCAAAAGCCCGAACCTATTAAAGAGGTCGTTACGGAGACGGTGAAAAAAGAAGAAATAAAAGAAGAGGGAATCAATTTATCGTACATGGATAAAAGCGTCCGCCCGCAGGATGACTTTTTCAGCTATGTGAACGGAAACTGGGTGAAAACCACGCAGATTCCTTCTGATAAAGCAAGCTGGGGATCCTTTAATGCCCTGAGAGAAAATGTAGACGATTCTTCTCTGGATATTTTAAATAAAATTTTATCCGAAAATTATACCGCAGGTTCCGAGGGACAAAAGATCCAGAACCTGTATGCC
>Ga0265798_10000704_pt1 | contig 54411 bp, 39 predicted proteins | sample P3T30metagenome_FD_192430 | JGI IMG/M metagenome (GOLD analysis project Ga0265798, IMG submission 192430) | Plant litter microbial communities from East Loma Ridge, Irvine, California - P3 T30 | ecosystem: Environmental > Terrestrial > Plant litter > Unclassified | place: USA: California...
ACATTCACCCCAAATCAGAAAACTGGTACAAAAACCTTGTTATACAGCTAATGCAGCAATTGGGATTTAATTTTAAGATAGAAAAATCAGACTTGGAGAGTGATATTTTGATCTAATTGTAAGTTTCGGGTTTGGTGTTCGAGTTACGGGTAGCAGCTAAAAACTCTAAACCCACAACACTAAACGCTAAACCTACTCTACTGGCTTATAACCGTTAACAACCCAGTCTTTAGCTAAAAGATCTACATAGTGGTAGTGTACCATATCATTCTTATCAAAGGCACCATTTTTATTGATATCTTCTATAGTACGGAAATAGAGACGGTTTTGGGCATCAATAACATTCCAGTCTACAAGTTCCTGAACATCTTCCGATAGTTTTTTGAACCCTTTACCACTCATGTCGCTTATGTAAAGCGATTTAATATCATTGCTATCTACCTTGCCATCCTGGTTGGTATCAGCGTCTACAAGTGTGTACACAAGTACTTGCCTTTTAGCACGGTCAGAGAGGTTATTTAAAAATGTAGCGGTTTGTATTTGTATTTTATTTGTCGTAAGCGGCCTTAGCGTAGTTGAATCAACATGCTGAAATTTAAGATTCTCAAAGTAACCGGTAATTTCAAAACGGTTGTAGTTAGATATAGCATAACTTACCGAACCTGTAGTACGGCTAGAACCGTAGCTGCGATTGCTATCATCATAAATCCTTATATCCCCCACCGGATGGATCAGGTATTTTGTACCTTCCATCAAAACAGGTAAATCGGCCACTTTAATCTGTGTAGAATCTTTTTTAGGCTGCGCTTTAACCGCCTTGGTATCACGGTAAATTACCTTAGGCTTTGGCTTTTCTTCCTTACAGCTAACAAAGAGTGCGGCAGTAAAGGCTAATGCTATAATCGCGGCTTTTTTCATTTTCATTCAGTAGATATATACCAAAAATAAGCAATTTGTTTCAATAATTATATCTTGGCGGTAAGCTTAAGGCTGAAAACGCGGCTTGTTAAGTAATTGGGTATACCGTATTGGCTTTTAGTATACACATCGCGCACCCATGTATTGGTAATAGAGTTCTGATTATCAAACAGGTTAAATATCTCCAGTCCTAAAGCAAGCTCTTTAAAAGGCTGCAGCCACTTTGCCGAAGGTTTTGTTTCCGGTTTGGCACCATCCACAAATACGTAAGAGAAACCGGCATCGGCACGGCGATAATCATTAAGGCGTGACTGATAGATGTATGAATCAGCATACGAAGGCGAACCGCCCGGCAAACCTGAATTATAAACTAAATTAAGGTACATTTTAAGGCTTGGGATGTTAGGCACATAATCCTGGAACAAGATTGCCACCTTAACCCTTTGGTCGGTTGGTCTGGCAATATAGCCACGGCCGTTAATATTCTCTTCCGTCTTCATATAGCCAATAGTAACCCAAGACTCTGTACCCGGCACAAACTCGCCGTTAAGGCGCATATCAAGCCCGTATGCATACGCAACAGCATCGTTATTGGCACGGTAACGAATACGCACATTCTCCAGCGTATATGTATTTACATCGTCCATTTCTTTGTAATACGCTTCGGTAACTAAATTAAATGGCCTCTCCCAAAGTTTAAAAGTATAGTCGTTAGCTGCCACTACGTGTATAGAGCGCTGTGCTTTAACATCAGGGCGTACAGCTCCAACAGAGTCACGCAGCTCGCGGTAAAATGGTGGCTGATAATACAAACCACCCGAAAGGCGGAAAAGCATGTTCATTTGCCACTTAGGCTTAATGGAAAACTGCGCACGCGGACTAACCACGATCTGGCTTTTACTATTGTTGATATCATCGCCCGATACCTGCCACTGGTGTGCACGCACACCAGCATTTAAAAATATCTCATTACTACCCCACATGGTCCTGCGGCTCCATTGAGCATAGCCTGAAAAACGGTCTATTGTTACAAAATTAAGGGCGCGCACGCTTTGGTACGGCACAAGCGGGCCGGTGTATGGCCTATATGGCTGATCGTTAACCGGCAGGTCAATTATAGGGGGATTAAGCGAAAAACCCGCCGAATCAATAACTTCATATTCTAAAAGGCGGTCGCGAATATCCTCACGGGTATATTTAAGGCCCCACTCTACTTTATCTTTTTTCTCAGCACCAATATCATGATAGCCTTTAACCTCAGCGTTAGCGATAAGGGCATCAAGGTTGTTACGGGCGTGGTTTAATTGCGAGCCCACACCTCGGGCAAATTGTATATCACCAAAGGTTTCCGACCCTAAATTACTATCCACCTCACCAAGGGCGTACTGGGCAAGGATATCAAAATATTCCTGCTCCTGGGTATGGTAAAGCGACCCGATAAATTTAAGAGCAAAGTTTTCTGAAACCTGGTATCTTGTAGTAAATGCGCCAAAATATGTTTTATACTCGTCTTTTTCCTGCCCATCGTAAAATATTTGCAACGCAAGCGGGGCATCTATCGTACCAAAGTTGGTTTGCCTTGTTAGCGGCTGGTAGTGGTATTTGTTTTGCGAGATATTGCCTAAAAACGTAAACTCCCACTTTTCATTAGGTGTAAATGTTATGTAGCTTTGTACATCGGCAAAGGTTGGCTTAAAGTTGGTTTCGGTTTCCTGGCTGTTAACCAGCAGGCTGTTATCGCGATAACGTGCACCTATAATGCCCGTCCATTTTTTATCTTTGCTGATACCCTCCAGCGTAAGGCTTCCGCCAAGGAAACTTGCCTCAATAGTTGCTGCGTAGTCAACCGGTTTTCGGTACGTAATATCTAACACCGATGATAGTTTATCGCCAAAACGTGCCTGAAAACCACCGGCAGAGAAATCAACATTCTCAATCATGTTGCTGTTGGTAAAGCTAAGCCCTTCCTGCTGCCCGGAGCGGATAAGGAATGGACGATAGATCTCGATATCATTAACATACACAAGGTTCTCGTCGTAATTACCACCACGCACGTTGTATCCTGTACTTAGTTCGTTATGACCGCTGGTACCACCTAATAATTTTATAATATTTTCTACTCCTGCATTAGCACCGGGTATTAATCGTATTGCGGTAGGAGATACTTGTGTAATTCCTTCTAATTGTTTTTTATTAGTTGCCTTATCAATTGTAAGGGTGCCCAATTCCTCTACTCTCGTATTAAGTATAGAGTTGAACTCAAACGTATCATTAACTCCCATTTCAACCCCATCTATTTGGGAGAGTTTAAAGCTAACGTGCGAAAAATAAACTGTTACCGGGCTGTTAACAGGAATTTCTAATTTGTAAAAACCTGTTTTATCAGTAATGGTTTGCACATGGCCTTGCGGACCATCATAATAAATGCTTACCCCCTCAATAGGTTTTTGGGCCTCATCTATCATGATACCATACATAATTGGCTTTCTTTGGGCAAAAGCCACAGTACAAAATAGTAAGAATGTGAACGTTAACAGCTTATTTATTGTTTTCAACAGAAGAAGTATTTTGTGATCTAAAAAAATGAGTTTCAAAGGTAGTAGAATTTCCAACATTATCAGTAACCGTAACTTTTAAATCGTTGCGGCCTTCATCTACAATACCATCGCTAAAATTATGGTATATAATCCTGGTTTTATAATCAAAATGCATTAATATCCATTTGCCGTTAAGCCACGCATCAAAAGTGGCAATACCGCTCATGTCGTCGCTTATCTTAAGGCTAAAAACATTTTCTTTTGTGAGCCATTTACCTTCGGTAAAGCTTGGACTGTATATCTTTGGCGCGGTGTTATCCTGAGCCAGCTTAAAGTTGCCCAGCGTTTTTACCTTAGCGGTAAGCCTGCCGTCTTCCATATACGTATTATTGTAGGTAATGCGCTTATCAGTAAAGCCCGCTATAAATGTTTTCTGGAGCTTTTCTTTCGGAATATTTGTTGCATCAAACGATATGGTAACTGCGGTATGCACCGGTACCGAAGCGTTATGAAGGTAAAGTATCGAATCTTTTACATCAAAATCCATATAAAAATCGTCGTATAAAGCATTAGCGGGTATAAAAACCGACACATTGTCTTTGCTGTAATTATTATCATTAGCTGCTTTAACATAATATGGCGTAACATGCTTGGCATCAGCCACAGTACCCGGCTTATCGCTGTATTCTATGCTGCCGTTAACCACAGTTTTGTTACCGTGAAAATCGCTAACCTCTATCCTGTAATTCTTAATCGTATCGGGCACAATAGTAAATTGGCCATTGCCACCGTTACGCTTTAACAGCGATAACGGGTACGGATGCCTTGTAAAAAGCTTTTGGTAACGCTGCCCCGTGTTGTAATAACGCGGATAATCTATAAAATTGTTTACGTAGCGCGATTCATCAAACGCAAAAGTGTCAAACATATAGCTAAAGTACGGGCTACCGTTATAAAAGGTTTCCACTTTATAGATACCGTTATTGCCGGAGCTCCCTGTAGATTTATCGGTCGCGTTTATAGAAAAGCCAATCTTTCCTTTAGCCTGGAGCTTATCTGCAATATAGCTGCCGTCTTTTTGCAGTTTGAGGCTTATCAGTATCGGTTTTTTAGATTCGTTTACCACAGCGTCATCACTCAGCGGATAAGCCACTATGCCGTAAACGCTTGGAGCTTTGGTATCCTGCATTTTTTTGTTAAGGCCAAAAAGCAACGGGTTCAGTATCATTTCGGTCTTGGTATCGCGGTACTCAAAATGAAGGTGAGGCCCGCCCGAACCACCCGAGTTACCCGAAAATGCCACTACATCGCCCTTAGTAACCTGCAACTCTCCCGGCTTAGGGAACAATTCTATATCAAAAGACTTCTTTTCATATTGTTTTGCCCTTACGTACGCCTCAATTTTAGGCCCGTAAGCACTTAAATGCCCGTAGAGAGTGGTAAAACCGTTAGGATGGTCTATGTATAATGCGGTACCGTAACCATAAGTAGACACCTTTATGCGCGAAACATAGCCATCGGCGGCGGCATAAACGGGATGGCCTGTAGTTTGATTGGTACGAAAATCAAGACCTGCATGAAAGTGGTTGGTACGTAATTCGCCAAAAGTACCCGAGGGATGCACAGGCAAATCCATTGGAGAACGGAAGTAATCTTGCGGATAAGGGCTTTGTGCCGAAAGTGTTACAGTAAATAATAGTAGTAGTAAGGAAAATCTCATAGGGCTAAAATATAAAAAACCGCTAAAAAAACAGCAGCCTTTAGCGTAAAGTTATAACTGTGCAGGGTATAAAATATTACGGTAAACTGAAAAAAAACTAACATTTTTACACCCAACTATTGTTTCTAATTAAAGTAATCTTAACTTTGTAAAATCATGTAATGAAATTTGCTGAGATGAGCGGATTGTCTGAAATTGTTGATTCTCTTGAAAGTAAGCTGGATATGTTGGCCCGAAGGCTGGATCATGTCAAACAAGCTAACAAAGAACTGGAGGGGGAAGTATCACGATCTGGCGCGCTTATCAGGAAGCAGAATGAGGAGATCGCGGCGCTAAAGCAGCAAAACGAATCTCTAAAAATGGCAAACTCATTACTGGGCAGTGACGAAAACAAGAGAGAAACGAAACTCAAGATAAATTCATTGATCCGCGAAATTGACTATTGCATAGCACAACTTTCTGATTAAGGAGGAATGGACGACAAACTGAAAATAAAGATATCAATTGCAGACAGGGTATACCCGCTAACGGTAGATTCGTCGCAGGAGGAAGGGCTAAGGAGCGCTTCTAAAAAAATTGATGCCATGATAAAACAGTTCGAAGAAAATTATGCAGTAAGGGATAAGCAGGATGTATTGGCCATGTGCGCACTACAATTTGCATCGCTAAGCGAGCAAAAGGTAATAGACCGCTCTGAAGAGCTGGAGGCAGCACAGGCAAGGCTTTTGCAAATGGATGAACGACTGGGCGACCTTCTTAAATAGATATTGCAATACGTTCTTAAACATACGTCAATAATACTGCCTACATTAGTACTTTTTTGATAAACTCAACGCCAATTCTTTAAAATGGGTGAATCGTCGCTACTATAGCAAGCTGCCCTGAGCAGATCCTTGAACAGCGGGTTAGCCCAAAACTTGTCTTATCGAGTTTATACAATTACCCACTGATGTAGGCTTTTTTTTATATATACACCAAACAAACAACACCTATGGACATGACATTAATGATAATTATCGGGATAGTAATAGGGCTGGCAATAGGCTTCGGGGTTGCAAAATTCCTGGAGAAAAAAAGTGCCGGCAGCTTATTAAGCAGCGCAAAAAAAGAGGCTGAGTCTATCATAAAAGACGCTACAAACCAAGGCGAAAACCTCAAAAAAGAAAAAGAACTACGCGCTAAAGAAAAATTTCTTGAACTTAAAGCAGAGCACGAGCAGGTAATACTTAGCAAAGACAAAAAAATAGCTGAAACTGAAAAAAGGACACGCGATAAAGAATCTCAGGTTTCAAGCGAGCTAGCTAAGGCCAAAAAAGTTAACGACGAGGCTGAGGCTAAAATAGCCGACTACAATACACGCATAGAGTACCTTGACAAAAAACAGCAGGAAATAGACAGGCTGCACAAAAGCCAGGTAGAACAGCTTGAGGTTATTAGCGGCCTTTCGGCAGAAGAAGCTAAGAACCAATTGGTAGAAAGCCTTAAGGCTGAAGCCAAAAGCAGTGCCATGAGCCACATTCAGGACACTATAGAAGAAGCTAAGCTTACCGCACAGCAGGAGGCTAAAAAGATAATCATCAACACGATACAGCGTGTGGGTACTGAAGAAGCAGTAGAAAACTGTGTATCGGTATTCAATATTGAATCAGATGATGTTAAGGGGCGCATTATTGGCCGTGAAGGCCGTAACATCCGTGCGCTTGAAGCCGCTACAGGTGTAGAGATCATTGTAGATGATACTCCTGAAGCTATCATCCTTTCTTGTTTTGACCCTGTTAGAAGGGAAATTGCACGCCTTGCTTTACATAAGCTGGTTACAGACGGGCGTATACACCCGGCACGTATTGAAGAGGTTGTAGGCAAAACGGCGAAACAAATTGAAGACGAAATTATAGAGGTAGGTAAGCGTACCGTAATAGACCTTGGTATACACGGTTTACACCCTGAGCTTATAAAAATAGTAGGAAGGATGAAATACCGTTCTTCTTACGGACAAAACTTACTGCAACACTCGCGCGAAGTATCTAAACTTTGTGGTATCATGGCAGCCGAGCTTGGCCTTAACGTTAAGCTTGCTAAAAGGGCAGGTTTACTCCACGATATCGGTAAAGTGCCGGATGCTGAAAGCGATCTTCCTCACGCTTTATTAGGTATGCAATGGGCTGAAAAATACGGTGAAAAAGAAGAAGTTTGCAACGCTATTGGTGCTCACCACGACGAGATAGAAATGAAATCGATGCTATCTCCTATTATACAGGTTTGTGATGCTATATCGGGTGCAAGGCCGGGTGCAAGGAGGCAGGTTCTTGACTCTTACATTCAGCGTCTTAAAGACCTTGAAGATATTGCTTACGGTTTCCCTGGTGTTAAGAGTGCCTACGCTATACAGGCAGGACGTGAGCTTCGTGTAATTGTTGAAAGCGAGAAAGTAACCGATGATATGGCTGCTAACCTTTCTTTTGACATCTCACACAAAATACAAACCGAAATGACCTACCCGGGCCAGGTAAAAATTACCGTGATAAGGGAAACAAGGGCGGTTAATATAGCGAAGTAAGGTTCTTAGGAACTTAGAAACTTAGTTGCTTAGGGAAGATAATAGATGAAAACGTTAGATAATAGACTTATTAGTTACTACATCAATCATACTTTCGACTTTCAGATTTTAAGACTATACAGATAAAAAAAAGAGCTGCCAATTGGCAGCTCTTTCCACATCAATAAACACCATTATTTCCAGCCTCCACCCACTGCTTTATACAGACGGGCTACCGCAGAAAGCTGGTTTCTTTTTATAGCTGCAAGCTCCAGTTCGCTTTGCAGTACATTGTTTTGTGCTGTTATAACCTCTAAATAGCTTGCCATACCGCTTTTAAAAAGCATATCGGCATTGGTTACTGCCCTTTGCAGGTTACTAACCCTTGAGGCTGCGAACTCACGCTCTTCTTTAAGTTTTTCAACCTCTATCAAAGCATCAGACACCTCTCCCACTGCTACTAACACTGATTGCCTAAAGGCAATAACTGCTTTTTCGCGCTCGGTTTTAGCTATTTCGTATTGGGTTTTAAGCCTCCTGTTTTGCAACAATGGCTGTGTAAGGCTACCGGCCACCATACCAAATAACGAGGCAGGCATATTAAACCAATTGTTAGACTGAAATGAGTTTACTCCCCCACTTGCGGTAATATTAAGTGCCGGATACATAGAAGCTTTAGCAATACCCACACGGGCATTGGCAGCTTGTAGTTCATATTCAGATGATTTTACATCGGGCCTGCGGCTTAAAATACCCGCCGGTACACCCGTAGCAAGTTCAGTTTGTAGTTCAGCAAGGTCTAATTTTGTATTTCTTGCAATATAATCAGGTAATGAGCCCGCTAAAACACTAAGCGCATTTTCCTGTAAAGCAATCTCTTTTTCAAGCTGCGGAACAATTTGTGCCGCCCTTAAACGCTGGGCATCGGCCTGCTCTACAGCCAACGATGTAACCTGTGCCGAGCTGAACTGTTGTTTGATCATCAGTACGGTATTCTCACTCAATTCACGGTTCTTAACCGCAATCTCTAATTGCGCATCCAGCATAAGCAGATTGTAATACCCCTGCGCTACCGTTGTTACAATAGTAGTTTGTACAGCTTTCCTGGCTTCCTCCGTTTGAAGGTAAATAGCCAGCGCTTCCCTTTTCCTGCTTCCTATCTTTCCCCAAATATCAGCTTCCCAGGAAAGTGAAGCGCCGGCATTGTAATCTTCTATATGGCTTGTATTCAAAAAATTATTTAGGCTTATACCGTTAAGGCTGTTTTGTGATGGTATACTTGTATTAGCTGTAACCGATGCATTAAACTGAGGCACGTAGTTCCATTTGCTTTGGCGCAGTTGCAATTGTGCTATTTCTAAATTTTTGATAGCGGTTTGCATATCATAATTTTTGGCAATGGCACGGCCAATAAGTTCCTGTAACCCAGCGTCAGGAAAAAAGCTCTTCCACTCAATATCGGCAATAGTCGTAGTATCTGTACTTGTGGTAGTTTGAGGAGCATTCCTGAAATTTTCTGGCAGTTCCGGTTGTGGTGTTTCTACATCTTTAGAAACCGAACATGCTGCAAGTACAAGCAATAACGTGACTGACAGTATGTATTTAATAAACGTTTTCATCGTATCTATGTTGGTTTAAGCGCCACCACTGTGGGTGGCGCTTTTGTTCTTTATCCTATTAATCCTAACTCGCCTTGCTGTTCTTCAACAGGCCTTTTTCCTGATACTTTTTCCTGCAGGTACTGGAACACAATAAACAGTACCGGTATGATGAATAACCCGAGTATTACCCCAGATATCATACCCCCGGCTGCACCAATACTAATAGAGTGGTTACCCTGGGCAGATGGGCCTGTAGCGGTCATCATCGGTACCAACCCTACCACAAAGGCAAGGGATGTCATAATAATTGGCCTAAGTCGCAGTTTGGCAGCTTCAAGAGAGGCTGATAGTAACGATTTGCCTGCCCTGCGTCGCTGTACCGCGAACTCCACAATAAGTATGGCGTTCTTGGCCAGCAAACCTATAAGCATTACAAGGGCTACCTGTACATATATATTGTTAGCCACACCTGTAAGGCCAATTGCAACAAATACCCCGAATATACCGGTTGGTATAGAAAGTATTACTGCAAACGGCAGTATATAGCTTTCGTATTGTGCTGCAAGCAGGAAGTATATAAAAATTAAGCTCAGCATGAATATTACTGCTGACTGGCCTCCTGAAGATATCTCTTCCCTTGTCATACCTGAAAATTCATAAGAATATCCGGCAGGTAAGTGCTGTGCGGCAACTTCCTCAACTGCTTTAATGGCATCCCCAGAACTGTAACCCGGTTTTTGTATGGCGTTAACCCCCATAGAATTGAACAGGTTGTAACGTGAGGCATTTTCCGGCCCGTATACTTTTACCAGTTTTACCAGTGTATTTATAGGAACCATTTCTCCTGCATTGTTTTTCACAAACACCTGATCTAAAGATTCCGGCGTAGCACGGTTGCCTTTATCGGCCTGAACCATAACACGGTAGTATTTACCAAATCGGTTAAAGTCGGATACCTGGGCACTACCATAATACGCCTGAACGGTTTGCATCAGTTCTTTAACGCTTACACCAAGCTGGTCGGCTTTAACATCATCCACTTCCATTTCAAACTGAGGGTAATCAGCACGGAACGATGTAAAGGCCACAGCAATTTCAGGCCGTTTCATTAGTTCGGCAATAAAGTTGTTACCTACGGCGCTAAATTTATCAAGCTTGCCACCTGTACGGTCCTGCAATACAAAGTCCAGACCATCTACGTTACTAAAACCGGGAACGGTTGGGAATGTAAACACAAAGAAGTTAGCACCTTTAACAGCTGCAAGCCTTTGCCTTGCCTGATCCATAATGGCATTTATGTCGCGCACTTCGCCACGATCTTTAGAGGGCTTAAGCAATATAAACGCTACCCCGAACGATGGGCTTGATGACTGGGTAAGGATGTTGAATCCGGAAAGTCCCATTAATGTTTTTTTAGACTCCATTGAACCCAATGCTTTTTCGGCTTCACCCATAGCTGCCGTTGTGCGGTCTAAAGATGTTCCCGCAGGCATTGATAATGATATGGCTATAAACCCTTGGTCTTCACTTGGTATAAAACCAGATGGTGTAGTTTTAACCATCCAAACGGTAGCAGCAATTACAACTGCAAGTCCGCCAAGGCTGGCCCAACGGTAGCGTACTAAAAAGCGGAGGCTGCCTACATATCTGTTTGTCAATTTATCGAAACCGGAGTTAAAGCCGCTAAAGAAACGTTGTTTAAAGTTTTGTTTCTCTTCGGTACCTCCATGTGCGGGTACATGCTGTTTTAAGAAAAGGGCTGCCAGTGCCGGGCTTAGTGTTAAGGCATTTATAGCGGAGATAACGATAGCTATGGCAAGTGTAAAGGCAAACTGCCTGTAAAACACACCGGTTGACCCCTGCATGAAACCTACCGGTAAGAACACCGCCGACATTACTAATGTAATAGAGATGATAGCCCCGGTAATTTCGCTCATGGCCGATGTGGTTGCCGCTTTGGGCGGAAGGTGCTTGTGCTCCATTTTGGCGTGCACCGCCTCGACGACGACGATGGCATCATCCACAACGATACCGATGGCGAGTACTAATGCAAATAGCGTTAGCAGATTTATTGAGAACCCAAAAATGGACATGAAAAAGAATGTACCTAACAATGCTACAGGAACGGCTATCGCCGGAATAAGCGTTGACCTGAAATCCTGCAAGAACAAATAAACTACTATGAATACCAGTATAAACGCTTCAATCAGCGTATGCTCTACCTGCTCTATTGAGGCATCAAGCATTACTTTAGTATTATACAGTATAAGGTGTTTTACATTTTTAGGAAAAGACTTAGAAGCTTTTTCCATTAATTTGTCAATCTCTATCTGAATCTCGTTTGCGTTAGATCCCGGCAATTGCATAACTGCAATGTTAACACCTGGTTTGCCGTTAACCCTGGTAAAGTTACCATAGGTATATGATCCAAATTCTATACGCGCTACGTCTTTAAGGCGAAGTATAGAACCATCGGCATTAGTGCGTACTACAATGTTCTCGTAATCGGCTGGCTTGTTTAGCTTTCCTTTATATTTAATTACATATTCAAAAGATTCGCTACTGTTCTCTCCAAATTTACCCGGTGCTGCCTCAAGATTTTTATCCTGAATGGCACCCATAACTTCTCTGGTGCTAACGTTATATGATGCCATTTGAGATGGATTTAACCATACCCTCATGGAGTAATCTTTATTACCACCAAATATGATAGACTGCCCTACGCCCGGTATCCTTTTAATCTCCGGGATAATGTTTATCTGGGCATAGTTGGCAAGGAACGTTTGGTCGTATTGGGTTTCGCTTTCCGAGTATAGGTCTACAACCATGATAAGGCTGTTTTGTTGCTTAGCGGTTGTTACACCCGCCTGAACAACCTCTGCCGGTAACTGGCTGGTTGCCTGCGCAACCCTGTTTTGTACATTTACTGCAGCCTGATCGGGGTTAGTGCCCAGCTTAAAGTATACACTAATTACAAGAGATCCATCGTTACTTGCTGTAGAGGTCATGTAGCTCATGTTCTCTACCCCGTTTATCGATTCCTCCAGCGAAGGGGCAACCGAGCGGAGAACAGTTTCGGCATTTGCACCTGGGTACATCGCGGTAACCTGTACTGCCGGCGGAGCGATATCAGGGAACTGGCCGAGAGGCAATTGGGTAAGGCCAATTACCCCTAAAATAGCCAATAGGATGCTTATGACCGTAGCCAAAACCGGCCGGTCTATAAATTTTTTAAACATGATTTGCTTACGTTAAGTTGTTAGTTGTTAATTACTTGGCAGCTATTTCCCCTTTAATTTTTTCGGGTACTATTACGGCGCCATCCTGAAGGCTTTCAAAGCCTTTAAACACGATCCTATCGCCGGCTTTAAGGCCTTCCTGAACCAGGTAATCAGTGCCCGATTTGCCGGAAACGATTACCGGTGTACGAGCCACTTTATTGTCTTTATCTACTGTAAAGACAAATATTTTGTCCTGAAGCTCCATAGTGGCAGATTGTGGTATAAGCAGCGCATTAGCATGCGGCAGCCCTAAGCGGATCTTACCTGTGTTACCGGAACGCAACAGGCCTTTTGCATTAGGGAAACTTGCCCTAAGGGTAATGGCACCCGTGGTACGGTCAAACTGGCCATCTACCATATCAACTTTACCTTTTTGTTCATAAATACTCCTGTTAGGCAACACAAGCTCTAATGGTGGCAGGTTTTTAACTTTATCGGTAATGGTATTACCTGCATAATTATCGCGGAAACTGATGAAATCAGACTCACCTATAGAGAAATATACGTGTACTTCGCCTATATCTGATAATGTAGTTAATGCAATAGGATCGGCAGCAGAAACAAGGCTCCCCTGTTTTTTAGGCAGGCGTGTAATGTAACCTGAAACCGGCGCAGTAATAAGCGTATAGTTTAGATTTATTCTGGCAGATGCAACAGCAGCTTCTGCCTGTTTTTTGTTAGCCTCAGCGATTTTAAGGCTGGCTTTGGCCGATTTCAATTGGTATTCAGATACTACTTTGTTCTCCACAAGCGGGGTAAGCTTTTCAACTTCCAGCTTAGCGTTTACAAGTGAAGCCTCTGCCCCGTTTAAAGTACCTGTGGCGCTGTTTAGGGCTTCGCGGTACCTATTATCATTAATTTTAAAGATGGGCGAACCTGCATTTACAAAGGCACCTTCATCTACAAAGATTTTATCAAGGTAGCCATCTACCTGTGGGCGAATCTCTACATTTGTCCTTCCCTCTATTGTTACGGGGTATTCCTGGTAGGTTACAGCATTAGATGGTGTAACTGAGTATACCGGAAGGTTAGCCGCCTGCGGCGCCGGTGCTGGCGCGTTATTGCCGGAACATGCATACAGCAAAGCTAATAGTGCTATGGCAATGATGTGAATTAATTTTACGTCTTTCATAATGATATTAAATTATTTAATGGTGTTAACCTGTGGCACAAAAAAATTATGGTTTAAATTGATATTCTGATAATGTAATTAAAGCATTTAACGGTGTTAAGTAATTGTTTCAAAAAAAAGCCATCTCAAAATATGGCATAAATTAACCTTATTAAAACACTTAACAGCGTTAAGTAAGTTTTCAAAAAAAAGCGCTACTCCTTTATGTAACGGATAATACCGGAAATGGCATCTTTTAGAATTTGTTTATTGATTTCGTTAGACAAGCCGTTGCCAATAATATTAATGGATATGAGGCCGTGTATAACCGAGAAGAATGTAAAATACTTTTGTTTGATAACCATGTCGGTTGGGTTTAAATCTTTCATGATCTCCCTAATTACTTCTGTTATCAATTGGTAAGGTAAATCGCTTTCAGTAGTGCGTTGTGTACAACACGTCATCTCTACGCCATACATTAATTGGTATGCCTCCCTGTTTTCTCTTGCAAAATTCCAATAAGCAAGCCACATGGCTTCCAGCTGTTGGGCAGGATCAGTGCTGGCAGCCTTAGCTTTTTCAAGATCCTTTACCAATAAACAAAACCCTTTACAGGTTAATTCCTGTAGTATTGCCTCTTTGTTAGAAAAATACTCGTATATTATAGGAGCGGTATATTCTATTTTGTCGGCTATCTTACGCATGCTTAAACCCTGCCAGCCTTCATCTTTAACAATATCTCTCGCTGCCTGAATTATATTAGCCCGGGTTTCTTCCTTCTGTCTTAAAATCCTCTCTTTACTTCCCATTTTTAAAGCTTTTAAATCACTTAACAGTGTTAGGCAAATTTACACCTATAATTAATACCTGCAAATAAAATTCCTATTATATTTCTCTATAGTTGCTATCACGAAAATCTATTAGTTACCGGAAATGAATATTTTATCAAGGTCTTCCTTGCAAATCGGCTTTAAAAAATAATCTTTAACAAGGCTTTTATAGCCTTTAGCCTTATTGATGTCTACAACATCGTTAGACGAACTTATCATATAAACCATTGAGGTTTTAGGTATTCTGTCCTGCAACTTTGCATACTCTTCAAGAAACTGCCAGCCGTTCATTATCGGCATGTTTATATCTAAAAGGATAAGGTCGGGTGCATTATCTCCGGCCTCATCTTGTTTTAAAGCTTCAATGGCTTCCTGTCCATTACTAAAAAAATTAGTTTTAACGGTTATTCCGTTTTGCTTAAATAAGTTTTTTAGCAAAAAATGGTATATCCTGTCGTCATCAATTACGTAGAGGCTGTTAATCTTCTTCATTAAAATAAATTTTAAATATTGTCCCCTTATTCACTTCGCTTGTAACCTCAACTTTTCCTCCCATGGCCTCGATTTGGTTTTTGGTAATAAAGAGACCAATACCCCGGGAATTTTGATTTTTATGAAACGTTTTATACATACCGAATAAAGAATTTTTGTGTTTTCTAAGATCGATACCTAATCCGTTATCAGATATAAAGAGCACTTTTTTACCATCTTCAATCTCAAAATCATACGATATTACCGGCTTCCTTTCGCTGCTGGAATATTTTATGGCATTAGTGGTAAAATTAAGCAATATACTCTCTAAATAAGCTGCATTATAATTAACGGTAACATCTAACGGAATATTAATTTCTATGGTTACACTGTGCTTAGTTATTTCATGGTGTAATATAGTAAGTATATTCTTTAAATAATGCCTTAAATTTAAATGTTCTTTTACGGTTTTTACTTCGGTTTGTATTTCTACAAGTTCTTTTAGGTGGCTTATGGTAATGGTAAGCCCATCTGAAATACCTTCAAGATGCGAAAGCATTTCTTCCCTTTCTTCATTATCAGCGTTTTTAAAAAGGTCTAAAAGCATTTTTAAGTTGCTGGCATGCGAACGCAGGTTGTGCGATACGATGTGCGCAAAGTTGCTAAGCCTGGTATTTTGATTACCAATAATAGTAATGGTATTGCCAAGCTGAATTTCCTTTTCTTTAAGCTGGGTAATATCTTTATGCATACCTATTGCGCGGGTAGCTTTGCCATTCTTATCAAATTCTACAGCACGCCCACGGCTAAGCAGCCATCTGTACTTGCCTTCGTCTGTTCGTATACGATAAATACTTTCATAGGATGATCCCCTGCGTAACCCTTTACGCTTTGCCTCGTCTCGCGCTTTTACATCATCAGGATGAACGCGGCTAGACCAAAAGCTTTGCGGCACTGTAGCATCTTTATTTTCCCTGCCAATAATTTTCATGGCCTGTCCGGAAAAGTAAACTGTTCGTTTTGTAATATCCCAGTCCCATAAGCCTTCCGATGCTGCCTCTAAAGCAAACTTGTACCGCTCTTCAGATACCTGTAGTTTTTGTTCCTGTAATTTAAGGTCGGTAATATCGCTAACGCGGGTATAAAAAGCCACACCCCCAGTCTCAATTTGTTCCGGCTTGCCAGTAATACGCAGCCAGCGTAATCCTTTTTGAGGTAGTTTTACGCGGTATTCATGGTCGTAGCGTTTTAGCCTTATTCGGGATACCTCTAATTTTTTAGCAAACATTGCCCTATCCAGCGGTAAAATACGATGGGTGATAATATAGTCGGGATCTGCTATAAACTCCTCCGGAGTAACTTCATAAATATCCCTTACAGACTCGCTGCAAAACACAACAGAATATTTACCATTAGTATATTCAGCTTTGAAAATAAGGTCGGGTACCTCATCTATAAGCTTTTTATAAAAGGCATTAGCGCTTTCGGCTTCTTGATTATGGGGCATTCTTAAAACTATATTTAATACAAACGTAATCGTACTACAAAATAACGAATGAATTTTTTAATATGTATCTAAAACACTGGAAATTATCTTCTGGGATGATACGTATTTAACACTTGTGTAATAAAAGAACGGTCTAAATGCATATAAATTTCGGTAGTAGTGATGGATTCGTGCCCCAACATTAACTGAATTGAGCGTAAATCAGCCCCATTTTCCAGGAGGTGCGTAGCAAAAGAATGCCTAAATGTGTGGGGACTAATTATTTTGGTCATGCCGATTGCAGCAGCGAGGTTTTTAATAATGGTAAATATCATTGCCCGGGTAAGCCCGCTACCGCGCCTGTTTAAAAACAAAGTATCCTCGTGTCCTTTTTTTATGACAAGCTTATTGCGCTGGCTACTTATATAAAGATTAATGTATTTTTGGGTAGATGCGCCTATAGGTACAAAACGCTGTTTATTTCCTTTGCCTGTAATTTTTATGAAGCCTTCCTCAAAAAAAAGGTCTGAGAGTTTTAGGGTCACAAGTTCTGATACACGCAGGCCACAACTATATAAAGTTTCCAGCATTGCGCGGTTACGTTCACCTTCATCCTTACTAAGATCTATCGCAGCAATGAGCTGGTCAATTTCGTTTACAGAGAGTGTATCGGGCAATTTTCTGCCTATTTTGGGCACCTCAATAAGCTCCATTGGGGTAGTTTTTCGGTAATCTTCAAAAATTAAATAGTTAAAAAAACTCTTAAGGCCCGAAATTAACCTTGCCCGCGAGCGAGGATTTAACTCGGATGCGAAATGATAAATAAATTGCTGAACGTGTTCTTCTGAGACTTCTAATGGAGAAATATTTATCTCATTAACTTGCAGATAATCAGTTAATCTTTGTATATCAAATGCGTAATTGGTAACTGAATTTGCCGATAAACCCCGCTCTATTTTTAGGTAGGTTTTGTAGTCGTTTATGTATTTAACCCAAATTTTCATACCGGTTAAAGTTATGTGAATTAAGAATTCTTTGATAATGGAGCGCGCATCAAAGATATAATTTTGACCCAACAAAACTAAAACTTAAAAAAAGATGAAACTATTTAAATTATTATCAGCAAGTGCACTAATGTTAGGAGCTGTGGCAGTATCTAACGCACAGGAAGACGCAAGTAACTCAGACAGCATGTCGCCAAGCTTTGGTGTAAAAGGTGGTGTTAACTTTGCCACAGTAACGGGCGATGATTTTGATTCGCCGGACTCGAGGACAAGCTTTCACGTTGGTGTATTTGGCGAGTTCCCTATTGCAGAGATATTCTCTATACAGGTAGAAGCGTTATACTCAGGACAAGGTTTTGATGCCAACTTTAACGGACCGGACGGAGACAAAGCAGAAGTACAACTTGACTATATAAGTGTTCCGGTGCTTGCTAAATTTTATATTGTTAAAGGTTTAAGCATTGAAGCAGGACCACAATTTAGCTTCCTTGTAAACGATGAGTTTGATTTTAATCCTAATTCAGATAACGGCGATATTAATCTTGGTGATAATGGTGTAGATACCCAGACTTTTGAATTTGGTGTAGCCGGTGGCCTAACCTTCCAAACGGAAATGGGTCTGTTCGCTACAGCAAGATATAACCAGGGTATTACCGATGTAATTAAAGATGTAAACGTAAAAAACTCTGTATTTCAGCTGGGTATAGGCTTTAAGTTTTAATATACAGCCTTAAGTACAAAAAAAAAACCTCCCAATAGGGAGGTTTTTGCATTTGAATATCTATTAAAACTTATAAACAAGGCCAAAATATATGTTACTCAAGTTAAGCCCTATATTAAAATTATTAGTAGTGTCTTCATCAGCACCATATCCGTAAATATCTATATTTTCAGGATTGTAAGTGGTATAGTTTATTATTCCAAAAGAAGCCTCTAAAGCTAAATGGCTGGTTAAGAAATAGCTAATACCCGGTGCTATGGCTGCACCAAAGCTATTAGTTTTAAATTCAATATTAGTGCCTTCAAATTCTCTTTTAGAAGTTGCAAAACCTGCGGATAACTGTGCAAAAAGCGAAAACTTTTTTGCAGCGGTAAAATAATACCTGCCATAAACGTCAGCAGAAAATGTATTTGCAACGTGATTAGCCATTTGAGGATAAGAACTATCTAAGCCTATGTAAACATCCTCTTCAGAGTGACCATAGCCTAAAGAAACTCCAACAGCTATGTTGTTGGTTAAAAAATAACCTGCGCTTGGCATTACTGAGAAAGAAGAACCTTTAATCTCTCCCGTTTTTGTACCGCTAAAGGCCACAGCGCCAGTAAGTATGACATCGCCTTTTTTAAACCCTTCAGATGCTGGTGCTTCAGTAACGTTTTCCTGGGCATTAGCATAACCACAAGCTATTATGGCTGCCAATAGTAGTATTTTTTTCATAAATAAGGTACCCAGGAATTAAAATTTATAAACTAAACCTAAATTAATATTGCTAAGGTTTAACCCAAACTCAAATGAGTTAGTAGATGTCTCATCAGCAAACATTGCGTCATAATCAGGTTTAGAGGTAGTATAGCTAAGGATGCCAAAAGTAGCCTCTAACGCAAAATGGCTTGATATAAAATAATTAATACCGGGAGCAACCGCCACTACAAAGCCGTTTGTTTTTGTTTCACCACCGTAATCCGCCGCATACTCAAATTTAGAAAATTGATAAGACGCACCCAATTGCCCAAAAATTGAAAATTTACTTGAAGGCGTAAAATAATACCTCCCAAAAGCGCCTACATCAATCGATGTTCGTTTTTGCTCGTAAGCAAAATAGTCGTCCACTAAAGGATCGTAATAATACCCTCCACGTTCATCCTTTTGAGAGCTATAACCGAATGCTACCCCAATGGCAATATTATTATTTACAAAATAACCAACCCTTGGCGTAAAATTAAAGGTACTGGTTTTTGCTTCGCCTGTTTTAGTTGTGCCAAAACCTGCGCTACCTGTAATCATTATATCGCCTGTTTTAAAACCGCTCCCGGCTAATGTTTCTTCCTGTGCATGTGCAACGGATAACGCCAGCAAAGCAGCTACCGAAAATAAAAGTCTTTTCATGTTTTTTGATTTTTGTTTGTGATTATTTGTCTTACAAATGCTTATCATTAATTGTACCATTTATTACGGATTTTCTTATATGAAGCTAAACACTACACCGTTATAGCAGATTTAATGGTGCTTTTATTAAGAGGCTAATGATTATTAACATAAATTTCACCTTTGCAAATAATTCAATATCAACATATAAAGCGAGAAAAGGTTAAAGTGGAATTAAATTTTATCATATTAATACTACTTTTCTTAATTTTACTCACAAGAAAATAAACGCTGACCTGAAAAACACTACGGTACAGGTGTCGTTAGACTTTATATTTTAATTACGTAACCAACTTAAACTTTATAAAAATGAAAAAGATCCTTTTATTAGTAACAATGATTGCGGGCGGTTTCGCAATGCATGCACAGGGAATTGACTTCGGCATTAAGGCGGGAGCCAACTTCGCAAAATTTAACGGCGACCTTGACAGCGATGGTATTACCAGCTTTCATGCAGGTGCAGTAGTAGAACTCAACATTGTACCTATGTTCTCTGTACAAGGAGAGGCTTTGTTCTCTTCTGTAGGTGGCAAGGCAAAATATGATGCAGATGGCATTGTTGGAGTTGCGAGAGACATCAACCTTGATTATGTATCGGTTCCGGTACTTGCTAAATTCTATGTTTTACCCGAAGTACTTAGTTTAACTGCAGGTCCTCAGTTTTCATTCCTTGTAAATGATGCTGACGATATTGATGCTAAAAGCACGGATATTGCCATATCAGGCGGAGCAGAGGTAAAAATTATTGCCGGCTTGTTTGCCCAGGCACGTTACAACATCGGTGTAACTAAAGTAGCTGACGAAGCCATTGCGGGAGATACCAAAAATGCTGTGTTCCAGCTATCAGTAGGATACTTTTTCTAAAATTTTTAGTAATATATTAAAAACCGGTTTATCTTTAAGATAATACCGGTTTTTTTATGGGTTTAAATGTTAAATTAATTATTAAACCGCATACATAGATTACGCCTTATAGCTACATTTACTTAAAATATGCGTACATGAATATTATTATTATAAACGGCCCCAACCTTAACCTATTAGGTAAGCGCGAACCCGAAATTTATGGTGGCCGAACCTTTGAAGATTACTTCGCAGAACTACAGCTAAAATTCTCCGGAATTAAATTGTCATATTTTCAAAGTAACATTGAAGGTGAACTTATTACTGCTATACAAAAAGCCGGTTATGAGCTTGATGGCATTATACTAAATGCTGGTGCTTACACCCATACCTCTATAGGGATTGGCGATGCCGTAAAGGCCGTGCCCGCCCCCGTGGTAGAGGTGCATATATCTAATACATTTTCGCGTGAAACCTACAGGCATCAAAGCTTTATATCGCCGGTTGCCGAAGGTGTTATTATAGGTTTCGGGCTAAAGAGCTACGAACTTGCCCTACAATCTTTTATATACAACCAATAAAAATGAAATACGCTGCTGTTGTTTTATTGCTACTGCTTAGCCTGCCCGGCATAGCACAAATTACCGGTAAGGTTACCGATGTTAATGGTAAACCCGTACCCTATGCCTCTGTTATTATAGCAGGCACTTACAACGGCACATCATCTAATGCTGAGGGAGAATATAACCTGAATGTAAAAACTAAAGCCACATATACTGTAATCGTACAGTCGTTAGGATTTAAAACTTTTGAGGCTACGGCCGAAGTTAATAAGTTACCATTTACATTAAACGTTACCTTACAGGAAGAAAGCTATTCACTTGATGAAGTTGTGATTTCGGGCAAGAGTAACCCGGCAAACGACATCATCAAAAAAGCTATTGAAAACCGCAAAGCCAATGCTGCAAAAACAGCCAGTTATACAGCCGACTTTTATTCTAAAGGACTTTTCAGGATAAAAGATGTACCTACAAAATTTTTATGGTTTAAGGTAAGGAACCTTCAAAATGTAATCGATCCATCAGGCAGTGGGGTATTATACCTCTCTGAAACCGTATCTGAAATAAAATCGCAAAAGCCTGATAAGCTTAACGAACATATTGTGGCCTCCTTAACCAGTGGCAGCGACAACGGATACAGCTTTAACAATGCCGCTTCTGCCGATTTTGATTTTTATGAGAATTATATTCCCTTTGAGGTTAATGCCGTATCGCCCATAGCAGATAATGCCTTTACGTACTACAACTATACGCTGGAAAGTACGTTTTATGATATAAATAAAAACCTCATCAACAAAATTAAGGTTACAGCAAAGCGAGATAGCGAACCATCTTTTAACGGCTACATATACATAGTTGACAATTCTTGGGAGCTCTATGCACTTAGCCTCTCTATTAGCGGTAAAAAAATACAGCAGGATTTGCTTAACACCCTGTTGATACAACAAAACTTTGGATATAATACTGCCGAGAAACTATGGTCTAAAAACGTACAGACCCTTGATTTTGAAGCCAGCCTTTTTGGGGCAGAGCTATCGGGCAGGTTCTCTTATGTGTATAGCAATTATAATTTTAAACCCGCTTTTGACAGGAATACATTTAGCAACGAAGTTTTAAATTTCGCACCCGATGCAAATAAAAAACCTGTAAGTTACTGGAGGCAGGAGCGCCCTATACCGCTTACTGCTGAAGAACGAAACGATTACACAAAAAAAGACAGCATAGAGCTTGTTATCAATACAAAAGTCTATAAAGATTCGCTTGATAAAAAGAACAACAAATTTTCGTTCTACTCCCCTGTTATTGGCTATAACTACAATAACAGTTACGAGAACTGGACGCTTAGCTATACCGGTATCATTAAAAAGCTGGGGTTTAACACCGTACAGGCATATGCTTTTGCACCGTCTATCTATTTCACAAAACGTAATCCTGAAAAAGTTACCTATACCACCATTGGTACCGACCTTAACTACGGTTTTGCCGAAAAACGCTTTAGGGCTACGGGTACTATATCGCGAAAGTTCAACAATTTTACCAACCGTATTATAACCTTTACAGGAGGTAGCACTATAGAGCAGTTTAACCCTGAAAACCCTATAAACAGGATCGTTAACTCCATAAGCAGCTTATTTTTTAAAGATAACTACATGAAGTTGTACGATAACCAGTTTGCCCGAATAAGCTATCAGGAAGAGCCGATAAACGGTATATATCTGTTTGGTACTTTTGAGTATACCAAGAAAAGGTCATTGTTTAACAACACCAACTTTTCTACGCTTAAAGATCTGTACGATCCATACCTCTCTAACAACCCGTGGGCTCCGGATGATTATACTACACCTGCATTTTTAAAACATGATATGTTTAAGGCATCTATTGCTACAAGCTTTATGTTTGGGCAAAAATACCAGACAAGGCCTAATGGTAAATTTATTATTGAGGAAACCAAGTTCCCTAAAATCTTTCTTAAGTATGAAAAAGGCTTCGCTTCGAGCATAGATGACTATAATTTTGACCATCTTTCGGCTCGCGTAACTTATGATGTTACGCTTGGTAATAAAGGTAATCTGGGGATGAGTTTTAGAGGAGGTACTTTTTTAGATTCAGGCGATAATATTGCATTTACCGATTACAGGCATTTTAACGGTAACCAAACCTATGTAGGTAAATCAGAGCGTTACTTAAATGTATTTAATCTGCTGCCATACTACACGCACAGTACAAACGACAAGTATTTTGAAGCCCATATAGAGCATAACTTTAACGGCTACCTAACCAATACCATTCCGCTTATAAATGAGCTGGATTACCATCTTGTGGCGGGCTACCACCTGCTTACCATTCCGGAACGGAACCCGTATATGGAGTTTAGCGTGGGCCTTGATAACTTAGGCTGGGGTAAGTTCAGGTTCCTGCGTATTGATTATGTACGCTCTTACGAAAGTGGTTTTAGGAGTGAAGGTGTGATCTTTGGATTGACTTTCCTTGATATACTCGAGTAGGGCAATTACACGTTTTAAAAAATTTAAATATGAGCAGTAAAAAGCAATTAGCACCGGAACAGCACGCCGAACTACTCAAAATCTTAAAAACCCGTTTTGACAAGAATATGAACCGCCATAAGGGTTTGGACTGGAATATGGTTCAGTCTAAACTGGAGGCAAATCCCGGTAAATTATGGTCATTGGAAGAGATGGAAGCAACGGGTGGCGAACCCGATGTTGTAGGTTTTGATGCTGCTACAGGCGAATATATTTTTTACCATTGTGCACCCGAAACCCCTAAAGGCCGCAGGAGTACCTGTTACGACCGTCATGCCTGGGAGGCCCGAAAAGAGCACAAACCCGAAAATAACGCCTTAGATATGGCTGCCGATATGGGTATCGAAATTTTAGATGAAGCGCAATACAGGCACCTGCAAACGCTGGGGCACTTTGATTCTAAAACATCGAGCTGGATAAAAACACCAGCAAATATTAGAAAGCTGGGCGGTGCCCTATTTGCTGATTACCGCTACGATACAGTGTTTGTATACCACAACGGCGCACAATCGTATTATGCTGCAAGAGCATTTCGAGGCTGTTTAAAAGTATAAGATATAGAGCAGATTATAACAAAAAGGCCCGGCTAATTATAGCCGGGCCTTTCTCATTTATATAGGTCATTGCAGAATATACATTAACTATCCCCTCGTTAGCCAGCCTCTTTTACTTGCTGTAGCTATGGCGTAAGGGGTAATCCAGAACAGGCCAAAGGTGTAAAGAAGGCTGTACGAATAAGCGTAAAATGCTTCTTTAATGCTGTATCGTTTGGCGTAAAAGAATACCGGAAAGCTGGACATTATCAGTATGCTAAAAAGTGTAGAGCTAAAGAACAACACCGGGTAGCTTACAATCAAGAACACCATTAGTAACAGGAACGGGTAGGTTAACGCTATAGATAAAAACTGATTAATAAACAGTAGTCTTGCACCGACTTTAGATTCTTCCCTAAAGTTCTTGAATACAAATTTAGACATCATCAGGTTTTCACGTACGTTGCTCCTGCCCCACCTGATAAACATTTTGTAAAGGCCTTTATATCGTTCAGGAACGTTGGTAAGCACATAAGCATTTCGCTGAAATAAGATGTGGTAGCCCTGCTTCATGATCATGTTGGTCATGGCGCGGTCTTCACCAATGTCCGACGGTTGCCCCATAAACGTTTGGTTAATCCATTCAGGCAGGCAGGCAAATACGGCCGGCCTGCGGTAGGCTGCCAGTGCACCCGGAGTACAAAGCACCGATCCTACACTGCTCTCTGCCGAACGTACAAATTCAAAGCTCAATACAAAACTAACGTTAAGCATTTTAGCAATAATGCTGTTTTTGTTGTTAAGCACCCTTACATTACCGGCAACGGCTCCGCAATTCTCGTTAGTTACCAGTGGGCTAACCAAATTTCTAAGCGTGTTGTTTTTTACAATAGAGTCGCTGTCTACCGTTACAAAAACTTCGCCAGAACCAAGGTTAAAGCCGCGGTATAGCGCGTGGCGCTTCCCTTTATTTTCGGGCTGTTGGTAGATAGATAACCTGTCGCCTAATTCGGCTTTTGCCCTTTGCATCCAGTTCCAGGTATCATCCTTGCTACCATCGTCTATAGATAATATTTGCAATTTGCTTTCAGGGTAATTGCTGTTGGTAAGGCTAATCAGAGTGTCATACACCAGTTTACCCTCGTTGTAAGCCGGTACAATCACGGTTAGCGTAGGCAGTTCCTCATCAGATACCGATTTTACCGGCTTGTATTTTATGTATAAATAAAGGTTGTATAAAAAGAAGCTCCCTTTCACTGCCAGTAGCGCAGTGGTAACAACTATAAGTATAACACCCCAGGTTGATGCCATACGCTCGGCGTGAAGCTGTTCAAACTCATCCTGTAGCTCGTATACTAAATAAGCCGAACCCAGAAGTAAAAGGAAAGTAGCTATAATTGTAAACAGACCGGGCAGGTATACGCCGCCCTTTTCCATTTCGCTTTCGCTTTTATCATTAGAGCCTTTTAGTTTAATCGGGCCTTTGTTATCTGTCGTTTGTCTTGGCGTAATTGTTTCTCTTTCGGTAAGGTACAATCTGTTTGCAGTAAAAGTATCAATTTTCATAATCTGTGCTTGTATCAGTTATTTTGGCTAACTATACACACCAACAAAGGTGTGCATCCATAAATAAGCAACCATCATACCGCAAACAAAAACCACTATAAATCAGTAATTTACATTTTTATACCCTAATTAAAAAATGTAGAAAAATGTAGAAATTTTTCTACACATTCCCCAATCCCCATTGAATGTGCATGATTTGCTCAGCCAACACTACCCCCTATATCTTTCGTTAACAATATGTTAAGTATTTTCTAAAATAACTTCCAAAACAAAATCTACATGTAACGCGGTGGTAACATCTTCTTTATATGCCGATAATAATTTCGCACGAATTAACAACTCACAAATTCATGATGAAAAAATTACTTTTTTTATTCTTAACCCTTTTATTTTCTACACTCGGCTTTGCGCAGAACAACGGTGTGATATCCGGTAAAATTACCGATGCACAGGATAACGTATCGTTACCCGGCGCCACGGTGCAACTGGTAAATTCAGGTAACAGGTATACGGTATCCAACCAAATTGGCGATTACGAATTTTTAAACGTACCTGCCGGTTCCTACCAGCTTCAGGTATTGTATTTAGGATATACTACACAAACTCAGGATCTAGTTGTAGAAGAAGGTAAAAACACCCTTGCAAATGTGGTTTTAGGCAGTAACACCCAAAATTTGCAGGAAGTAGTTATTACCGGTGATATGATTAAAGGCCAGGCAAGGGCCCTTAACCAGCAAAAAAGTAACAGTAATATTACCAATGTAATATCCAGCGACCAGGTGGGTCGCTTTCCGGACGCTAATATAGGTGATGCACTTAAACGCGTTCCCGGCATTACTATGCAAAACGACCAGGGCGAAGCGCGTAACATTATTATTCGCGGTTTGGCGCCATCGCTTAACTCGGTTACCCTTAACGGCGACAGGATACCGTCTGCCGAAGGCGATAACCGTAATGTACAGATGGACCTTATCCCATCTGACATGATCGCTACTATAGAGGTAAACAAAACCTTAACGCCCGATATGGATGCCGATGCAATTGGCGGATCGGTAAACCTTATTACCCGCGCCACTCCAAACGGCGAAAGGATATCGGCTACGCTTGCAGGCGGTTACGGGCCTATAAGGGATAAAGCTATTTACACCGCAGGCCTTGTGTACGGTAACCGTTACCTTAACAACAAGCTAGGCGTGGTATTAAGCGGTTCCTACAATAATAACGATTATGGATCTGATAATATAGAGGCTACATGGGTTCAGGATGATTTTGGCAACACCTATGTAGAGCAGCAGGCAATCAGGTATTACAATGTGCAGCGTATAAGGAGGAGTATTGCCTTTGCTACCGATTATAAGTTTAACGACAACAATACCATTTACTTCAATGCGATATACAACTGGAGGGATGACCGCGAAAACCGTTTTGCCCTTACCTATGATGATATGGAGCCTATATATGGCGCCGATGAGCAAACCATTACAGGTTTTACAGGTAATGTAAAACGCGAAAATAAAGGCGGGATAGACAGCAACCGCGGCAAAAGCAGGAGGCTGGAAGAGCAAAAGGTACAAAACTATGCCATACGCGGAGAGCATTTGTTAAGCTCTAAGCTGGATTTGGACTGGTCGGCTAACTATGCGACTGCAAGCGAATACAAGCCAAACGAGCGATACATTGAATTTGAGCAGGAAGAGCTGGAAATGAGCCAGAACCTCCTTAACCCAAGAAAACCGTTTGTAACCACAACTGGCGAAGACATAAGTGCATTCGAATTATCAGAACTTACCCAAAGTACCGATGATACTAAAGAGAACGAATTTGGCGCAAGGGTAAACATCCGTTTCCCGTTCTCAGCTATCGAGGGGCAAAAAGGCCGTTTAAGAACGGGGCTTCGCCTAAGGCTGAAGGACAAAGAGCGAAACAATACGTTCTACTCGTACTCTCCCCTTAATGATGTTACCCTGGCCGATGTGCCTACCACCTTTTACTACGGCAACGGCTTTAACCCGGGCAGCCAGTATGTAGCCGGTACGTTCGCTTCGGCGGCTTACCTTGGCGGGCTTAACCTCAACGATACGTCTTTATACGAAGGCGAGCTTGATCCATCAGAATTCTTAGCCGTTAACTACAAGGCTAAAGAAAATATTTATGCAGGTTATGTGCGCTGGGACCAGGACCTTAGCACAAAACTATCTATGATACTGGGCGCACGAGTAGAGAGTACCCATATAAATTATACCGGTAACAGGGTATTGGATGAAGAAGAGCTTGAAGGCCAGATTAACACTACCAACTCGTACACTAACGTATTGCCTAATCTATCGTTTAAGTATGCCGCTACAAAAGATTTTATATTGCGCGCTGCTTTTACAACTGCATTGGCAAGGCCTAACTATTATGCCCTTGCACCTTACATTAACAACGTAGCGTCTGATTCAGAAATTTCTGCGGGTAACCCTAACCTTGAAGCTACCTACTCGTACAACTTTGATTTTATGGCCGAGAATTACTTTGAGTCGGTTGGCCTTGTATCAGGTGGATTCTTCTACAAAAACCTTAAAGATTTCATCTACACTTATAGTAACAACCAGTACTCTGCGGCTGATTTCGCCGCCGATTTTCCGGACCAGTCTAATCCAGTTCCGGTTGGAGAGGAGTGGACCTTTATCCAGTCAAGAAACGGCGATAATGTAGATGTTTACGGTTTTGAGGTAGCTTTTCAACGCCAGCTTGATTTCCTTCCGGGCTTCCTTAAAAACTTTGGTATTTATACCAACTATACGTATACCGACTCTAAAGCTAAAGGTATAGCAGACGAAGATGGTAACGAAAGAAAAGATGTAAAACTTCCGGGTACTGCCCCGCATATGTTTAACGGGTCATTATCGTGGGAAAATAGCCGCTTCTCTGCAAGGGCATCTGCAAACTTTGCTTCAGATTATTTGGATGAACTTGGATCGGATGATTTTAACGATACGTATTACGATAAGCAGTTTTTCCTTGATATAAATGCATCTTACAAGATCACAAAGAACCTGCGTGTTTTTGCGGAGGCGAAAAACCTTACCAACCAGCCGTTGCGTTATTACCAGGGTGTATCATCAAGGGTAATGCAGTTAGAGTACTACCAGGCAAGGTTTAACCTGGGGCTAAAATTTGACTTATAATTTTAATAGTAATTTAGCCCTTGCATGGTTGTAGAATCTGCAAGGACTAAATCAATATAAATACAATGCGTAAAACACTTATACTTTGTAGTGCTGCTATTGCAGCAGCAAGCTGTGGCTCCCACCTTGCCGCAATACGGCCCGATGCCATTAAGCCTGCTGTAATAACAGAGCCCACCCCACACGATACAGATGACCCCGCTATATGGATAAACCCCGCAGACCCTACTAAAAGCCTTGTAATAGGTACCGATAAGGATAGCGATGGAGGAATTTATATGTACGACCTCAGCGGGAAGATCATTAAAAAATCGATCACGCTTAAAAGGCCTAATAACGTAGATTTGGCGTACGGGCTTGTCCTTAACGGAAAAAAAGTTGACATTGCGGTTACTACCGAAAGGGAAACCAATAAGATTAGGATTTTTAGCCTGCCCGGCCTGGAACCAGTCGATAATGGCGGTATTGCCGTTTTTGAAGGCGAGGCGGTGCGCGACCCCATGGGCGTTTCGTTATACACCCGCCCGCAGGATAAGGCTATTTTTGCTGTTGTAGGCCGTAAAACAGGGCCATCGGGTACCTACTTATGGCAATATCAGTTATCCGATTCAGGCACAGGTACTGTTGCTGCTACGGTAGTGCGAAAATTCGGAACCTTTAGCGGTAAAAAGGAAATTGAAGCCATTGCCGTAGATAACGAACTTGGCTTTATCTACTACTGCGATGAAGGTGCAGGCATAAGAAAATACCTGGCCGACCCGGCAGCCAAAAATAATACAGAACTTGCCCTTTTTGGCACCACAGGCTTTAAGCAGGACAATGAGGGCATTGCCATTTATAAATCAACAAACACTACGGGTTACATATTAGTATCTAACCAGCAGGCCAACACTTTTATGGTGTACCCGCGCGAAGGCGCTAATGGCAACACTAATGATTATCCGCTGTTAGCCGAGATACCCACATCTACCATTGAGTGTGATGGTGCCGATGTTACTAATGTAAACCTTGGTGGTGTATTTACTAAGGGAATGTTTGTTGCCATGAGCAATGGCATGACCTTTCATTTTTATGACTGGAATACGCTACAGGCACTTATAGATGCCAGTAAAAAATAATACTTTTCTAATACCAATTAAAAGTCTGTTTTACATGCTGTAAAACGGACTTTTTGTTTTTACGGCATCAGCACATCAGGATTTGTGGCCTAAGGATTAAATACTATATCGTTATATTAATTCCGTTTTAGTTGCGTCCTACATGCAATTATTGCTATTTTAGCAAAAATTAAATTCCTCATGTCTCAAAAAAATTTTGCCTTTTTTATAAGTGTATTTTTTACAATTATATCAAATCCTTTTAATGCATTTGCTCAGGTACCTAAAGACAAGCTTTTGTATGGTGTGGCCTATTATGATGAATACATGCCGTATGACCGATTGGATAAGGATATAAAAATGATGCAGGATGCAGGTATTAACATCGTGCGCATTGCCGAATCTACCTGGAGCACGATGGAACCGCAGGAGGGCGTTTTTGATTTTAGCCATATAGACCGTGTTTTAAATGCCATGCATAAAGCCGGTATAAGTGTTATGATAGGTACACCAACCTATGCCGTACCTACTTGGCTGGTAAAAAACACCCCGATGTACTGGCCATTACGCCAAGAGGGCAAAACCAATACGGCCCGCGCCAAAATATGGATATTACCAACGTGCATTTTAGAGCTGCCGCCGAAAAAATGATACGCAAAATGATGGAACACATTAAAGGCCACCCTGCCATTATAGGCTATCAGGTAGATAACGAAACCAAGCCGTACCAAACCAGCGGCCCTAATGTACAGGCACAGTTTGTGGCCTATATGAAACAAAAATACCCATCGCTGGATGAACTTAATAAAGTATATGGGTTAGATTACTGGAGCAACCGTATTAACAGCTGGGAGGATTTTCCATCGGTTAACGGCAGTATTAATGCCAGCTTAAATGCCGAGTTTGCTAAATTTCAGCGCTCGCTGGTTACCGATTTCCTGGGATGGCAGGCAAAAATTGTCCGCGAATATAAAAAACCCGAACAATTTATTACACAAAATTTTGATTTTGACTGGAAGGGCCACTCGTATGGCATACAAACTGAGGTAGACCATTTTGCTGTTGCTAAAGTGCTGGATGTGGCCGGTGTTGATATTTACCACCCATCTCAGGATAAGCTAACGGGTGCCGAGATATCGTTTGGCGGTGATGTTACCCGCTCTATGAAAAACGGCCAAAATTACCTGGTCATAGAAACCGAAGCACAGGGCTTTGCAGAGTGGGTTCCGTACCCGGGGCAGCTGCGCCTGCAGGCTTTCAGCCACCTCGCATCAGGAGCCGATATGGTTTCCTACTGGCACTGGCACTCGATACACAATTCTGCCGAAACCTATTGGAAAGGCTTACTGAGCCATGACTTTGAGCCTAATGTAACGTATATGGAGGCCAAAACCATTGGAGCCGATTTTAAAAAGCTGGGCGCTAAACTGGTAGACCTTAAAAAGAAAAATGATGTTGCCATTCTTTTTAGCAATGAGGCTTTAACGGCCTACAATTCTTTTGGCCCGGGTAATTATAATGCCATTTTAAGGCCTATGTATGATGCGCTGTATAATATGAATGTGGGTGTTGATTTTATAGATCCCTCAAGCACCAATATAGAGAAATACAAGCTTATATTAGTGCCTGCACTTTATGCAGCGCCTGATGCTTTGTTGCAACGCCTTAATACTTTCGTAAAGAATGGCGGCCACGTTCTCTACACCTTTAAAAGCGGTTTTTCCGATGAAAACAATAAAGTGAGGAACACTATACAGCCGGGTATTATTAATGAAGCCTGCGGTATTACATATAGCGAATTTACTGTACCGGTAGAGGTACCCCTTAAAGGCTACCCATTTAAGGTGGGTGCCAAAAACAATAAAGCCGAGAAATGGATGGAACTTATAACCCCAACCACAGCTAAAGTACTGGCATGGTACGACCACCCTGCGTGGGGAAAATATGCCGCAATTACCCAAAACAAATACGGTAAAGGCCTGGCTACTTATGTGGGCTTTGGCGCTAACGATGCCCTTAACGATAAAATACTGCAAACCGCAGTAAAAGACGCAGGACTTTGGGATAAAGACCAAGAGTTAAAGTTTCCGCTTATTGCAAAATCAGGGGTTAACCGTAACGGCAAAACCATCCGTTATTACTTTAACTATTCGGCGGAGGCCAAAACATTTGCCTACCCTCATAAAAAAGCCACCTCGTTACTTAACAACACTAAAATTGAGGCACAAAGCCAGATAAATTTACCGGCATGGGGCTTTGAAATAATCGAAGAGCTATAGTAACCTTAATCTGCCTTTTGGTCTTCCTCTACTAAGTTGCTTTTTTCAAACTCGGTAGGGGTCATTCCAAAATGCTTGTGGAAGTTACGACCAAAACTGGTTTGCGACTTATACCCTACCATCTCTGCCACTTCATAAATTTTCATGTTAGTGGTTTTAATAAGCTGGGCAGCCTTTTTAAGGCGGCTAAGGTTAATAAGCTCGTTTGGCGAAAGGTGCGATATCTCCTTAATGTTCCTGTACAGGGTAGAGCGACTCATATTAAGGTAATCGGCCAGTTTATCTACGCTCAGCTCCGGGTCTTTGAGGTTGTCCTCTACAGCCTTATCCAATTTAGAAAGAAATGTCTTATCGGTATTAGAGGTGGCAAGCGACTTTAAATGCGCAAGCGGCGAACTTGAAAAATGCCCCAGTATGTTCTTCCGGTTCTCTATGAGGTTAAATATCTGCACCAGCAGGTAATCTATAGAAAATGGTTTGGTTATGTAAGCATCCGCCCCCGATTCTAAGCCTTCTATCTTGGCATTAAGAGCGCTTTTAGCCGTTAATAATATAACTGGGATGTGGCTGGTCTTCTCGGTCTTTTTGATCTCTTTACACAGCTCTATACCGTTTTTAACAGGCATCATAACATCGCTTATAACAAGTTGCACTTCGTGCTTGTTGAGCATCTTCCAGGCCTCATCGCCATTTTTGGTAAGGATGATGTTATAACTTTCTGATAGTTCCGAACAGATAAAATCAGCCAGTTCTTTGTTATCCTCCGCTATTAAAATTACCGGGGCCTGCTTTTCAAACTTAACGGCAATATTTTCTGCTGGTACAGATTTACTGCTTTGCGATCCCCTTATGGTGGTAAACTCCTCACTTTGATGGATGGGCAGCTTAAGCATAAAGGTATTCATCTTAGTTTCATTCTCATCTACATAGAGCGAGCCGTTGTGGAGTTCTATGAGCGAATGCGCCAAAGATAGCCCAATACCCGTACCCGTGCTTTGTGCATCAGAAGGCAGACGGAAGAACGGTTCAAAAATTCGTTTCCTGAGTTGCGGTGGTATCAGCTGTCCGTCATTCTTGATGATTATCTCAAAGTAATCGCCATCATATCGTAATAGCACCTGCACATTCTTTTTAGAGTACTTAATGGCATTGCTAAACAGGTTGCTTAGTACCTTTCTAAAGGCTTCTTCATCCACAAATGCCAGTAAATTATGGGTTACGTTAGTCAATTCAAAGTTTAAATTCTTGTCCTGTATCAATTGGCTAAAGCGTTCATAAGTTTCTTCTAATATATCGCTCACGTTTACCTGTACAAAGCTCAGCTTCATGTGCTTCATTTCGGCCTTACGGAAATCCAGCAACTCGTTTACCAGGTTGAGCAAGCGCGTAGTGTTCTTTTCCATAATACCTAAATTTTTAGGAATATCGGGCGATTTATACTTTTGCTTGAGCAACTTTTCCAGCGGACTGTTGATAAGCGTCAACGGTGTACGTATCTCGTGCGCTATATTGGTAAAAAACTCAATTTTTGCCTGATATATCTCGCGTTCTTTTTCACTTTCAAGCTGGCGTATCTTAAGGTTGTTCTTATTGCGGGTGTACCTGTGGTAATACCGTAACGCGTAATAACCCATTACAACTAATACAATGAAATATACTGCGTAAGCCAATTTACTGGCATAAAATGGCGGTAGTATGGTAATATCAAGCACGCCATACTCTTTGTTCCAAACGCCATAACTGTTAAGCGACTTTACCTTAAAAATATAGTCGCCTGCGGGCAGTTCTGTAAAGCTTACCTCATGGTTTTTACCCAGAGCCACCCAGTTGTCATTAAGCCCTTCTATCTTGTACCAGTACCGGGTCATCTCGGTAGAAGTAAAACTAAGCGAGGCAAACTCGAGCTTAAAAGTAGACTGCTTATCGGTCAGCGTTATAGCATCAGAGAAAATAATCGATTTTTTCAATGGCGAACCTTCCTTACCCACCGGCACATCTTCGTTATTTATAAAAATATCGGTTATGTATAATGGCGGATTAAAGGTGTTTTTAGTAAACGTTCCGGGTTTGAAACTAATAAGACCGCGCACACTGCCAAAATACATTTCGCCATTGGTATCCTGAAATGCAGAACAGTAGTTAAACTGTCCGGTTAACAATCCATTAGATTTAGAAAACACCTTAATATCACTCGTTTTAGGATCAAATTTTATAAGTCCGTTAGAACTGCTTATCCAAAGCTGTTTATGGGCATCTTCTAAAATAGAATAGGTAACGTTACTGGGCAGGCCATCGGCTTTGGTATAATGCTTAAAATTATTAGATGATGGGTTAAAAAGGTTAAGCCCATTTTCTGTAGTAACCCACAGGCGGTGGCTGCTGTCTTCAAAAATACCGTTAATAACGTTACTGCTCAAACTTTTGGCATCGTTACGCTCATAGCGGTAAAAGCTTTTCTTTTTGGTTTTGGGATTGTAGTAGTACAAGCCATCCCAATAGGTACCTGCCCATAAGGCGCCGTTGTGGTCCTCAATTAAATAGGTGTAGTGATAGCTTTCGGGAAAACCTTCAGCCTGTTTAAAAAAATCGGTTTCAGGCTGGTACTCATAAATACCGTTGGAGGTCAGTACATAAATATCCATAGCCTTGGTTTGATAGATATAAAAAATAAAGTCACTCTTTAGCCCCCTGCCCTGGCTGGTGCTGTAGTGCCGTATTACTTTACCTGTAGGTATATCCATCACGTCAAGTCCATGCTCAAAAGTGCCTATCCACAATTCGTTGCCGCGGGTTAACAGGCCATGAATGTTGTAATGCGATAAACCACCACTTTTAGGGCTGGCCGAATAATTTTCAAACTGTCCCGTTCTAATGTTCAGCTTGTTAAGGCCGGCATCTTCGGTACCTATCCACAAGTTGCCATAATTATCTTTTTTAATTTCCCTAACGGCATTACCGCTTATAGAGTTTTCGCCCACCTTAGGAAAGTATCGGTTTATAGGTGTATAAGGTTTAGGATAGTAATTAACCCCGCCAAAGTAGGTACCTATCCATACCCCCTCCTCCTTATCAAGCACAAGTCCGTACACGGCATTATCGGACAGTGAATAAGGATCGTTATAATTTTTCTTGAAATTTTTATAGGTGCGGTTTTTAGTATTGTAAATAAAAAGACCCGATTCACTCCCAATCCACAAATCATTTCCCTTAACTAAAAATTCGCGAATGAACAGTGGGTTTTCACCTTCAGGAAAAATTGCTTGCACTTGCCTGGTTTCTAAGTTGTACATAAAAGCCCCTCGGCTGTTAGTGCCTATTAAAAGTGAATTATTTCCATTGGCAGCAATCGTAGTAATAACGGCATTTGATGCCTGCCCAGCTAAGTTAACATGCAGTTTCTGGAATGAATTATTCTCGGGGACATACTTAAACAACTCGTTTCCCGATGCCGCGAATACCTCCCCCTTTTTATTATGAGTTACGAAATTGGCGTAAAACTGACTGTATTTTTCTGGCCTTGTGGTTACACTGTTGCCATCAAGTTTATAAAGGCCGCCAGCTGCAACAAACCAAAGGCTGCCATTTATATTACTCTCAACATCTATTATAGGAAGGTTGCGGGTAGCTTCAATTAAAGAAAATGATTCTGTTTTTTCATCATATCTAAATAAACCCGTTTCGGTGCCTACCCATAAATAATCGTCGTATTCATACAGGCAGCGTATAAAATTACTGCCAATGCTTTTTACATCTTTATCGTTATGCTGAAACGTTTTAAAGCTATAACCATCGTATCGGTTAAGTCCGTCTTTAGTTCCAAACCATAAAAACCCTTTACTGTCCTGCAACATGCATATTACCGAATTGTGCGATAAGCCATCTTCTACCTGAAGGTGTTTAAACGAGTACTCCTGACCATTAACTGTGGCTATACATAGAAAAAAACACAAATAAAAACAGAGATTTTTCATACTGCAAAATAAGGCAAGTAAACGTTTTCGCTGGTATTCATAGCGTGTCATTTTTCAACAAATCTTCTCATAATAAAAATTATACAACAGAGAATTAACATTTGACACATTTTGAACAAAGATTGGAACATTTCTATATAACACCCTGCTATCAATTTATTCTACTTTTGAAAACGATATAGTTGCAGAAAATTTTAAGGTTAATTTTAGATGTTGCAAAAAATCACACTTTATATTGTTGTATTAGCAATTTGAAAAAGTACAAAGAAAGTCTACAAGTAAAAGGAGCCAGGAAATCAAAGTAACTATTTCGCCAAATCGTTTCAACTAACCCTAACAAGAACAATTTTTAAATGGAATTCTATGAGAACTATCGTAAAATTTATTTTTAACACAAAATGCCTCATATTTCTGGCGCTTCTTTGTGCACAATTTGTGAGTGCGCAGGATATGCAGATTTCGGGTACTGTAACTTCGCCTGACGGGAAACCCATTCCTTTTGTAAATGTCATTGTAAAAGGAACCCCAACAGGTGTATCGGCAGATATGGATGGTAATTATACCATCAGTGCCGCCCCAAATGCAACCTTGGTATTTAGCAGCATTGGTTTCAAAACACAGGAAATCGCAGTTAATAGCCAAACAACAATTACCCTAACCTTAGCTGAGGATGTTGCCCAGCTGGAGGAGGTTATCGTGGTAGGTTACGGTACACAAAGGAAAAAGGACTTAACAAGTGCCATTTCTATTGTAGATGCCAGCCAGATCCAGAAAAGGCAAACCACAACTGTAGCAGAAAGCCTTCAGGGCCTTGCAACGGGTGTTAGCGTTCGCGGTGGCGGGCAACCGGGCCAGGAGGCGAGAATTGAGATACGCGGACTTAAAAATCTGCAAAACTCTAACCCACTTTATGTAATAGATGGTAACATTACCACGGCCAACCGTGACTTTAACCCTAATGACATTGAGAGTATACAAATACTTAAAGATGCGGCAGCGGCTGCTATCTATGGTTCGCGTGCAGCTAACGGTGTAATTATCATCACTACTAAAAAAGGTAAAAATGGCCCGCTTAAAATTGAGGCAAGCTCAAGAATGAGTATAACCAACATGCCAACGTATGATCTTGTTGGTAAAGACGAATTTATAGCTATCACTAACCAGGCGTATGATAACGCCGGTGTGCCAAGGCAAAACTTTAATATGGATGTTAATACCGACTGGCAAAAAGAAACCTTTCAAACAGGTATGATACAGGACCAAAACGTTAACTTTTCGGCCGGTAGTGAAAATTCAAGCTTTTTTATGTCGGCCAACTACTTTGGAAACAAGGGTACTGTTATAGATACTGATTTTGACAGGATATCGTTCCGAGTAAACAGCAGTGGTAAAAAAGGAATTTTTAGCATTGGCGAAAACCTTGCCCTTAGCAACTCTAAAGCAAACGAAACCGGTGGGCCTGAATCTATGAGGGGTAATCCTTTTATCGATGCAATCAGGATGTATCCCACCATCCCTGTACTGGATGACCGCAACCCGGGCGGCTATGGCTATGGCGAGCAGGGAGTAGCAAATACCTTTGCTGCAAACCCGGTGGCTATTGCAAATCTTATTGATCAACGAGTAGAAAACTTTCGTGTAAGGGGCAACATCTGGGCCGAACTGAAGCCTTGGGAATTTCTAAAATATCGTTTTAACTTTGGATATGAAGCGAGCTTTGACAATTTTAAATACCTGCGCAAAGCCGGTAGCTGGACGCTTAACCAACCGTTAGATCCATCTATAACCGAGCAGAACAGAGGCCGCTACGACAGCAAGCTTTTTGAACACACCCTTACTTTCTCTAAAGATTTTGGCAAGCACAGTGTTACGGCACTGGCTGGTACTACATACCAGGATTTTAGTTTTGGGCAAATCAGCGGTAACAAAAGAAACCTGCTAATAAACCCTGCCACAGGAAGCTATTTTGATGTATTAGATCAGGGCGACAACCCTGTTGTAAGAGGCTTCAGAACAGAATCGGCGCTACTTTCATACCTTGGAAGGTTAGAATACAATTATGACAACCGTTACCTATTAAATGCTGTGCTACGTCGCGATGGTTCATCAAAATTCAGTGATGCCAACAAGTGGTCAACCTTCCCTTCAGTGTCGGTGGGTTGGAGAATTAACAACGAGTCATTCTTTAAAGTTGAAGAAATCAACGAACTTAAATTGCGCGTAAGCTATGGTGAGCTTGGTAGCGGTAACATTGGCGAATACGAGTACAGGGCATTTATAAATACACAAGGTGCTGTAGTATTTGGCAACAGCCAGGGTTTACAGCCATCAGCTACGCAGGTAAGGCTTGCTAACGAGAACCTTAGATGGGAAACCCTTAAGCAAACCAACATAGGTTTTGATCTTGGTATGTTTAACAACAGGCTTAGTGTTACTGCTGATTACTTTATTGCCAAAACCGAAGATGTATTGTTTGGCTTCCCCATCCTTTTGGCTACCGGTAATGATGGTGGTAACCCAATTTCTAATGCTGCTACCGTAGAAAATAAAGGTTTTGAAATCAATGTAGGGTACAATGATAAAATTGGCGATGATTTTAACTGGAACGCCAATGTAAACTTTACTACGCTACAAAACAAACTTGTAAGGCTGGGTAACGGCCTAAACGAAAATATTTCCGGCAACACCATTACCCGCGAGGGCGAGGCTGTAGGTATGTGGTATGTACTGCAAACCGATGGTATCTTTCAAAGTCAGGACGAAATTAATGCCCATGTAAACTCTCAGGGCGAGGTAATACAGAATGACGCTGTTCCCGGAGACATACGTTATAAAGATATAAACGATGACGGACAGATAACTAACGAAGATAAAATTGTAGATGGCAGCCCGTGGCCTAAGTTTGAAATGGGCTTTAATGCCGGTTTTGATTACAAAGGCTTTGATTTTTCCATGAACTGGATTGGCTCATTTGGCGCAACGGTTTACAATGGTTACAGCAGTATTGTTGATGTACTTAACGGAGACCATAACTATGCAGCAGGCACACAGCCATGGACACCGGAAAATCCGAGCACAACTACACCAAGGGCTTTTTACGGCACATCGCTTACCAATCGCGGCGACACCGACCGTTTTCTTGAAAGCGGCAGCTTTGCGAGGCTTAAATACATAGGCCTTGGCTACACATTCCCTAAAGAATGGGTATCTCAAATTGGATTTGACAGGGCGCGCCTTAGCGTTTCGGCTCAAAATGTTCTTACTATAACAAAGTATGGTGGGCTTGACCCAGAGTTTGTTAACAACAACATTTTTGAAAGGGGTGTAGATTTTGGAGCTTTCCCTAACGTACGCACCTTTACCGTTGGAGTAGAATTTGGTTTCTAATCAAAAAATATGAACAAGATGAAAAAAATAATATTATACAGCACAATAATAGCGTCTCTCCTTACACTAAACTCGTGCAGCGAGGAGGAGCTTGACCTTACTAACCCTAATACGCTAACGGTAGACCAGTTTTGGAAAACCCCTGACGATGCGCAAAAGGGAGTTAATGCCATTTATGCCATGTTTTATAAAGACGGGCTTTGGGCCAGGTGGATGTACTTTCGCTTAGATCTTACATCAGATGAAGGCTACAGCAGCAGCCCGTGGACGGAACTTGCCGACTGGACACGCTTTAACTATGTTAATTATAATTTTTGGGAAGGTAATGGCGTAACTTTTAGAGACTCTTATAAGGCTATTTTTCGTTGCAACCAGGTATTAACTTACGTGCCGGAAATTGCATTTGAAGACGATGCCCAAAAACAACAATTACTGGCGCAGGCAAAATTTTTAAGGGGGCTGCACTATTTTTACGCTGTGGAAATGTGGGAGAACATTCCGTTAGTGCTTACACCACTACAGCCTAACGACAGGCCGGCTCAAAATACTAAAGAGCAAGTGTTTGCACAGGTAGAACAAGACCTTAATGAGGCATTTGATGCCCTGCCTGCAACCTGGGATGCCGCGAACACGGGCAGGCCTACAAAAGGTGCGGCAAAAGCAATGCTTGCAAAACTATACATGCAACAGCGCCGCTGGAGCGATGCTAAAACAGCTATGGACTATATTATAAGTGGCCCGGGAGCAACTTATAGCCTTGCCGCTAACTTTAAAGACAACTTTACACATACCGCAGAGAACAACCCGGAATCCGTTTTTGAAATACAGTTTGGAGACCAACGTCTTGGTGGCACAGATGAAGGTGCTAACGCATCGGTATCTAATACCAGAGGGCAGTTTTTTGCACCGCGTGGTATTGGATGGTCAGATGGGCAGGCGCGTTTTTGGCTGGTAAGCCTCTTTAAACAGGAGCCAAATGCTAATGGCGGATTAGATGAAAGGCTGCGCCACACGTTATTTTACCCTGAACTGCAGGCCGATTTTGGAGACCTTACCTATAACAGGACATGGGAGTGGAATAACGATGAAGCATGGTTCCGTAAAGGAGCAAGAGATTATTATCGTAATAATGAAGATTACTACAGCCAGGTTAACTACAGGCTAATACGTTATGCAGATATTCTTTTAATGTATGCCGAGGCACTTAACCAACTGGGCATGACTACAGATGCTTACCAGTATGTAGATATGGTAAGAACAAGGGCAAACATGTTACCCCTTGTCACAGCACACCCGGAAATTGGCAGCGACCCTGCCCTTTTCTTAAGGCAGTTAAAAAACGAAAGGGTACTTGAACTTTGCGGCGAAAGTGTTCGCTGGTTAGACCTTAAACGTTGGGGCGACCTTGAAAATCAGGCAAGTGTAGACGAAATCGCTACAAGAGACCCCGATTTTAACAACTTTGTTGTGGGTAAGAGCATCAGGATGCCATTACCGCAAAGTGAGGTAGAGAACAATCCTAACATGGCGCAAAATCCAGGTTATTAATTAGTAATAGTTCCTGTAGCGGTTTTTAAACTGCTACAGGAATATTTTTCAAAATACATAAACATGGTACAATCGTTATTTAAGGCGGCTATTTTATTTTTTATATGCAGTGGTGCTTTCGCACAGCAGCCCAATCCTCCGGGACAGGTAAAAAATGGCGAAGCCCCCGTAAATCAAGCCTACCTTTTTGCGCACATGACGCATGAAGATTACGGCAGGCTATACTATTCGGTTAGTACCGATGGCTTGCACTGGTATCCATTAAACGGCAAAAAGCGAGTTAACGATGAGTATCAGGGTCATCCGGATATCGTTAAAGGGCCCGAGGGCAAATACTACATTGCCGGGAATGCAAGCGATTCTTCACCCGATATCAATATATGGGTATCAACTGATTTAATAAGCTGGAAAAAGCATAGCGTTTACACGCCAAACCTCAAGTCGACACCGGGTTACTCCGAAGCCATGCAACGCATAGGAGCCCCAAAATTATATTATGATGTACCGTCGGATAAATTTATCATGACATGGCATACCCCCCATCTGGACGGCACTAATGATGATGGCGAACGTTACTGGGCAAGTCAGCGCACCTTATACGTACTGAGTAAAGATCTTAAAACCTTTGAGGGCACACCTAAAAAATTATTTGACTGGAATTTTGGGACTATAGATGTAAGCATCAGGAAAGTAGGAGACAGTTATTATGCCATATTAAAAGATGAGTCCTACCCTACCTTGTACTGGACAACCGGAAAAACCATAAGGATAGCCAAAGCGCCTTCGCTAACAGGCCCTTACTCCTTACCGGCCCAATCTATTAGCCCCAACTTTAGGGAAGCCCCTACCCTTATACCATCGCCCGATAACAAAGCATGGTATATGTATTATGAGCAATATCCGGGAGTATCGTATGGCTTATCTATAGCTGATAATTTAAACGGCCCCTGGTACCAGGCTTCAGGATACACATTTTTTAGCGACTGGGATAAGTACAGCTTTCCACAGCACGTTAGGCACGGGTGCATAATTACCATATCCGGCAAAGAATATGATGCACTGGTTAAAAAATTCGGAATAGAAAAATAGAAGAAGATTACCCCCAATAAAAAAGAAGTTTGTTTAATAATATCTCCGGTTTATCCGGTACCACTTACAATTATGAAGGCATTAAAAATTTTAAAAAGTACACCTTTTGCCCTTACACTGGCGGCCTCACTTATGCTTTTTTCCTGCAAAGAAGAAAGCGCTAAAAAAGATGCCGTTGCCGAAACCCCAGCCGTTGAAAGGACAATATGGACTAAAGAAAAAGCTAACGAATGGTACGGCAGCCAGCCATGGTATGTAGGAGCCAATTTTGCCCCAAGTACTGCCATTAACCAATTAGAGATGTTTCAGGCTGATACGTTTGACCCTGCAACAATTGATAAAGAATTAGGCTGGGCAGAAGCCATAGGTATGAATTGTATGCGCGTATACCTGCACGACCTATTGTATAAAGAAGACCCTGAAGGCCTTTTTAAACGCATGGACGAGTACCTTAAAATTGCCGATAAGCACCACATTAAAACATTATTTGTACTGTTTGATTCATGCTGGGACCCATTCCCCGTAACAGGCAAACAACGTGCGCCAAAACCGCACGTGCACAACTCCGGCTGGGTACAAAGCCCGGGCCAAAAAGTATTGCAGGACAGTAGCCAGTATGCCCGCCTTGAAAAATATGTAAAAGGAACCGTAGGCCATTTTAAAGATGACAGCAGGATCCTGGGCTGGGATGTATGGAACGAACCCGATAACATGACAGGCGCATCATACGAAAAGGTAGAGATACCTGACAAAAAAGAACTGGTATACAACCTGCTGGGCAAGGTGTTTGTTTGGGCACGTGAGGCAAATCCAAGCCAGCCGTTAACATCGGGCATCTGGGAGGGCGACTGGAGCAATGCCGGTAAGATGCTCCCTATGTACAAATTGCAGTTAGAAAAGTCGGATGTTATAACCTTCCACAACTACAGCACGCCGCAGGAATTTGAAACTAAAATTAAAGAATTGCAACGCTACGGCAAACCAATGATTTGTACTGAGTATATGGCAAGGCCAAACGGCAGTACATTTCAGGGCTTTTTGCCTATTGCAAAAAAATATAATGTAGGCATGATAAACTGGGGACTGGTAGACGGCAAGACCCAAACCAAATACCCTTGGGACAGTTGGACAAAAACCTACACAGCTGCACCGTCCATATGGTTCCACGAAGTGTTTAATACTGATGGTACACCTTACATAAAAGCTGAAACTGATTTTATTAAAGAGATAACATCAGAAGTAAATAAAAAATAATCCTGATTACATTAAATTTCGACGGGATGATTCTTAAAATTAATTCCGCCGTATTTAAAAATACCCTAACATGAAAAAGACGTTAGCTTTACTGATACTACTGGCCTTTACAGGTTTGTTTGCACAGAAAAAAACATTCAACAATCCCATATTACCATCGGGTGCCGACCCTTACAGCACGTACCACAACGGTTATTACTATTATACGCATACCTTGGGTAACAAGCTTATGCTTTGGAAAACCAAGAACCTGGCTGACCTAAAAAACGCCGAGAGCAAAGTAATATGGACTCCTCCTGCCGGTACCGAATATTCTAAAGATGTATGGGCACCGGAGTTTCATATCATCAACAATAAATGGTATGCCTATTTTGCAGCCGATGGTGGGGACAACCACCAGCACAGGATGTTTGTGCTTGAAAATAAATCAGAAGACCCTTTTAAAGGCACATGGGAGTTTAAAGGCAAAATTGCCGCCGCGCCCGACAGATGGGCTATAGACGGAAATGTGTTTACTTACAACAACCAACTGTACATGATATGGAGCGGCTGGGAAGGCAATACCAATGGCCAGCAAAACATTTACATTGCTAAAATGAGCAACCCCTGGACACTGGGCAGCCAGCGCGTGGTAATATCGCAGCCTACCTACAACTGGGAAAAACAAGGCGACCTTGATGATGCCGTTAACCCACCCCACGTAAACGTAAACGAAGGCCCGCAGTTTTTAAAGCACGGCAAAGACGTATTCATTGTGTTTTCTTCAAGCGGCTGCTGGACCGATTTTTACAGCCTTGGCCTGCTTCAGCTTACCGGAGACGACCTTATGAATGCCAAAAACTGGAAAAAGCACGAGCAGCCTATTTTTGTAAAAAATGAGGCTAATGGCGTATATGCACCCGGTCATAACTCGTTTTTCAAATCGCCCGATGGCAAAGAAGACTGGATATTATACCACGCTAATGACAACCCCGATGAGGGCTGCGGCAACAAACGTTCTCCAAGAATGCAAAAAATTGAGTGGAATAAAGACGGTACCCCAAACTTGGGCATGCCCGTTTCTAACAAACAAACATTACAAACACCATCTGAATAAAATACAGCCACAATGAAGAAAATCTTAGTTTTAATTGCGTGTTTTGCAAGTTTAACCTTGGCCGCACAAGGTCAGAAATGGAGTAAAGAAAAAGCAGATAAATGGTATGCCGAACACAAATGGATGAGCGGTGCCAACTTTATACCAAGTACCGCCATAAGCCAGATGGAAATGTGGCAGGAAGCAACGTTTGACCCTACAACTATAGACCGTGAACTGGGTTATGCCCAAGGTATAGGCTTTAATACCATGCGAGTATTTTTACACAGCCTGGCCTACAAAGCCGACCCCAAAGGCTTTAAAAAACGTGTCAACAACTACCTTGAAATAGCTAATAAGCACGGCATATTAACCATGTTTGTTTTTTTTGATGATTGCTGGAACCCTAAGCCTGTTATTGGGAAACAACCCGATGTAAAACCGGGAGTACACAACTCAGGATGGATGCAGGATCCGGGTTACCCTGATGTAGACCACGCCGGCGATAAAGAGCTTGAGGCTTATGTAAAAGATATTTTAAAAACCTTTGGCAACGATAAAAGGATATTGCTTTGGGATTTATACAACGAGCCGGGCAACAGCGGCAAAGGCAACAAAAGCCTCGGCTTGCTTAAAGACGTGTTTAAATGGGTGCGCGAGGCTAATCCGTCGCAGCCAATATCAGCCGGGCTTTGGAAATGGGACCTTGTGGACCTGAATATCCTTCAGGCACAAAACTCTGATATAGTTACCTACCACTTTTACGAATCGTTAGATGATCACCAACGTATCATCAACCTGCTTAAAACACACGACAGGCCAATGATATGTACTGAATATATGGCACGTACTAAGAACAACAGCTTTTTTAACCATATGGCGCTTCTTAAAAAGGAGAACATAGGTGCAATAAACTGGGGGCTTGTTTCGGGTAAAACCAATACTATTTATGCGTGGGATACTCCAATACCATCGGGCACAGAGCCGGATATCTGGTTCCACGATGTATTCAGGAAAGATGGCACACCTTACCGCCAGGACGAAATAAATGTAATCAAAAAACTAAACGGCGTAAAGTAATATGAAAACACGTAACGTTATAGTGGCTTCCGTACTATCTGCCCTGCTTATGGTTGCCTGCCAGGAAACCAAAAAAGAAGAACCTACCGTTAAAGAGACTGCTGCTACAGATACAACATTAGACACGCATCTTAAAAAAGAAGATTTTGATACAACGGTAGACGGTAAAAACGTAAGCCTGTACTATATAAAGGCCGATAAGATAACTGTAGCCTTTACCAACTATGGTGCCCGTATTGTAGGGCTTCGGGTTCCGGATAAAGATGGAAAAATGACTGATGTTGTAGTTGGGCCAAACAGTACTAAAGCATTCCAAACTTCAACCGAGCCTTACTTTGGTGCAACCATCGGCCGCGTGGGCAACCGAATAGCTAAAGGTACTTTTACCCTTGATGGCAAAACCTATCATATACCGCTAAATAATGGCAAGAACAGCCTGCACGGCGGTAAAAAGGGCTTTCAGGGTATTGTTTGGAATGTACAGCAGCCTAATGAAAAAACATTGGTATTTACCTATACTTCTCCTGATGGCGAAGAGGGCTTTCCAGGTAATTTAAACGTAAAAGTTACTTATAGTGTAGATGATACCCAAAACTTAAAAATGGAGTATGAAGCCACTACCGATAAGAAAACACCGGTAAACTTAACCAACCATGCATTTTTTAACCTAAATGGCGAAGGCAGCGGTACTGTATTAAACCACAAGGTAATGATAAACGCTGATAAATATACCCCTGTTGACGATGGCTTGATCCCTTTAGGGAATTTAGCAGCCGTGGCAGGCACACCGTTCGATTTTACAGACTTCCACACCATAGGAGAGCTTGTTGAAGTCAATAACGAGCAACTTAAGAACGGCAAAGGCTACGACCACAACTTTGCGCTTAAGGCAGGAGCTGCAAATGCAATGAACGAGGCCGCAACTGTTGTAGGCGATAAATCGGGTATTGTAATGAAGGTCACCACACAGGAGCCGGGCTTACAGTTTTACAGCGGCAACTTTATGCAGGGCAAAAACACATTTAAAAGTGGCGCGAAAGACGATTTCCGAACTGCATTTGCAATGGAAACACAGCATTTCCCCGATGCTCCTAACCAAAAAGATTTCCCATCTATTATTTTAGAGCCGGGAAATACGTATCACACGGTGTCGAATTATCATTTCAGTACCGAAAAGTAAGCTTATGAAACTCTTCAAATTCCTATTTTTACTGTTCTTTTCTACATTACAGGCGCAGGAAAATAACCCGCTATTAGCAGACCCTACTATTTTTGAAAATAATGGTACGTATTATTTGTATGGTACGAAAGGCGCTAAAGACATTGATGGTGAAGGTTTTTTAGTATACACTTCTACCGACCTTATCCATTGGAAAAAACCGGAAGGCACTAAAGATGGCTTTGCTTTTAAAAAAGGTGATGGCTTTGGCACGAAAGGCTTTTGGGCACCACAGGTGTTTAAGTACAATGCCAAATTCTATATGGCCTATACGGCCGATGAGCAAATTGCCATTGCAAGCAGCGATAGTCCGGTTGGGCCGTTTACAAACGATGGTAAGGCTTTAGGGTCAGATGTCAGGCAGATTGATCCCTATATCTTTTTTGATAACGGCAAGATTTACCTGTACCACGTTCGCTTAGAAAAAGGCAACCGCATTTTTGTAGCCGAAATGGAGAACGACCTGAGTGCTATTAAGCCATCTACCCTTAAAGAATGTATAACTGCCACAAAACAGTGGGAAGATACCGAAAAGGTACAATGGACCGTTACCGAAGGGCCTACCGTACTTAAAAAAGATAATTTGTATTACCTGATCTATTCGGCTAACGATTTTAGGAATAAGGATTACGCGGTGGGTTATGCAACCAGCAAAACACCTTACGGGCCGTGGGAAAAGCAGGACAGCGCATTTATTTCGCGCACTATCTTAAAATACCCAGGAACCGGGCACGGCGATGTTTTTTATGATAATAAGGGAGATATGTATTACGTGTTCCATACCCATTTTTCTGAAACAGAGGTAGCTCCAAGAAAAACGGCTATAATACCTGTAACATTAAAAAACAAAAATTTATCGATACAAAAAGGTAAGGGTTTAATTTGGTTAGTTCTATAGAGTGCACATGGGGTGCACACACTTCATTTGAGAGCCATTCTTTACGAATGGCTCTCTTTTTTTTACCATTTTTACCATTTTTAGCTTTTGGGTTATGATGTTATGAACTTGCCACCTGTTGTTGCATAAGTTAACCAATACAGCTATATTAGCTTAATTTTAACAAAACAGCTTTTATTTATTACGGGAAAAGCAGGCAAATCATAAGTTATTAACCAACCAAACCAATGAAAAAAAATTTACTATTCTTATTGCTGTTGTTGTTTGCACTGCCTGTTTTTTCACAGGGAAGTTGGCCGGAAGCCGTTATTATAAAGACCGATTCGCTTACCGATCAGGAATTAAGCGATGAAAACTGGCAGTATGTTAACACCGGAGAAAAAATAGTTAGCTTTAAAGATATTATTACGCCCAAATATTCAAATCGGTTTTTGCCTGCCGCTAATCGTACAGTAACTTTTCAAAATCAAAATTCGCATGTTTGGCTGCGTTATCGTTTAAAAAACAACGAGACACATTCTAAAATTATCACATTTACATCTATTAGAGATAATGAGCATATTTACATTAGCAACAAAGATAAATGGCTGCATTTTAAAAGTGGTAATATGGTACCCTGGAGCGAGCGCAACGGTATTAAAGGACTAACGCAGGTAGTTTATACAGTTGCACCTAATGAAGAAGTTTTGGTTTATTCAGATCTTGGCGAAGTTGTTTTTTATAACTCAGTAAATCCGTCAATTGGTAATTATCTTAAAATAATCCGGAATAATTATCTTAAAACACCTACCTACACTACCGATGACATTGTATCGTTTGGCTTTTTCGGATTTATACTTTTTGCGGTAATCTTTAATCTATTCTTTTACTATGTAAATCGCGAAAAAGTATACTTAGTATACTCATTCCTATTAATGTTCTCGGCTCTACTGCTCGCAATGGAAGTCTTTTCTTCATTAATATTTGCTGAGTACAGAGAAGCCTACCCGTTTTTTATAGGCATTACCATATTGGGCTTCATTATAACGTTTATACATACCATCCGCTACTTCTTCAGGATAAGTATACACTTTCCTAACTGGGACAGGTTTTTAATATACTCATCTGTAACAATAGGCATTATTGGTATATTAATACTTGTTGGTTATGTATTACGTGAGTTTATTTTCTTAATAATTGTGGCTGGTTTCTCAATACTTATTGTGCTCGCATTCCTTGTGGCTTCAATAGTAATGATCATTTCGCTATTACGTAAAAAAGATAAGGAAGCCCGAATTTTTGTAATTGCCGCAGTACCCTTTTTAGTAAGCCCTATTATTGCATTAATAGTGCAATGGGACTGGATAGTAACCACTTTTGGTATGTGGACAATACTTGTATTATCGTGGGGCATGTTTGCTCGTTTTAAATCGCTACAAATTGCAAACGCACGTGTAGCGCTTGAAAAAGAAGAAGAAAGAACCCGACTTATAGCTGCCCAAAAAGTAGAACTGGAGCAGCAGGTGGCCGACCGCACTGCCGAATTGCAAAACTCTATTGAAGAGCTTAAACTAACGCAAAACCAGCTTATACAATCAGAAAAAATGGCGAGCCTCGGTGAGCTTACCGCCGGTATTGCACACGAAATCCAGAATCCGTTAAACTTTGTAAATAACTTTAGCGATGTAAGTGCCGAATTGCTTGAAGAACTTAAAGAAGAGCTTGAAAAAGGCGACATTGAAGAGGCTACTGCCATTGCTGATGATGTAATTGGCAACCTTGAAAAAATTGCACATCACGGCCGCCGTGCAGATGGTATTGTTAAGGGGATGCTGCAACACAGCAGGGCATCATCCGGCCAAAAGGAACTTACCGATATCAACACGTTATCTGATGAATACCTGCGCCTTGCCTACCACGGGCTCCGTGCTAAAGACAAAAGCTTTAATGCCGAACTGATCACTAATTTTGAACAAAACCTGCCTAAGGCAACCGTGGTACCGCAAGATCTTGGCCGTGTACTGCTAAACTTATTTACCAATGCTTTTTATGCCACACAACAGCAAAAAAACAAAGCAGGAGAGGGCTTTAAACCTACGGTGTCTATTACTACCTCTTCAAAAGACGGGCTTATAGAGATACGCGTTAAAGATAATGGCACAGGAATCCCTGATGCCATTAAAGACAAGATATTACAACCTTTTTTTACTACCAAGCCTACGGGCGAGGGCACCGGCCTTGGCTTAAGCCTAAGCTACGATATTGTGGTAAAAGCGCACGGAGGAACAATTGATATAATAAGTGCTGAAGGTGAAGGGTCCGAATTTATAATCAGGATACCGGTATAAATCATACATCCCGCTTTTAACCACATGATAAATTGTTATATTTAACCAAATTATAAGACAGCCATGAAAATACTTGTAGTAGATGATGAGGCCGATGTACAACCCCTTTTCTTGCAGCGCTTTAGAAAAGAAATAAAAAATCATGAAGTTGAATTTGATTTTGCTCTATCGGGTGAAGCTGCGCTTGATTATCTAACGGAACATCACTCTGAAGTTGTACTTATATTGTCTGATATAAATATGCCGGGTATGAGCGGGCTGGAACTGCTCTCTAAAATCAGGCATGATTACAGTGCACCGCCCCCTGTAGTAATGATGGTAACCGCTTATGGCGACGAGGAGAACCACAGGCAGGCTATGGAAAAAGGCGCTAATGATTTTTTAACCAAACCACTTGACTTTAATTTACTTAAAGACAAACTAAAACACCTTACCTGATGGCCAAGATACTTGTTGTGGATGATGAAACGGATCTGGAAATACTCGTAAAGCAAAAGTTCCGTAAAAAAATACGCGAAAATATTTATGAGTTTGTTTTTGCAATAAATGGCGAAGATGCTCTCGAAAAAGTTAAAGAACACCCTGACCTTGATGTCGTGCTAAGCGATATTAACATGCCGGTTATGGATGGGCTCACACTTCTTAGCCGCCTGCCCGATGCCAACCCTTCGCTTAAAGCGGTAATGGTTTCGGCTTATGGCGATATGGCTAATATTCGCCTTGCCATGAACAAAGGCGCCTTTGATTTTTTAACCAAGCCTGTTGATTTTGAAGACCTTGACGTTACCATACAAAAAACGGTAGATTATTCCAGGCAGGTGCAGGAAACCATAAAAGCCATAAAAGAGAACAACATACTTAAAATGTATGTAGATGAGAATGTGCTTAATTTTATGGCACATAAAGAATTTGAAGCAAGCCTGTTAAAGAACGAACTACTGGATGCTACCGTAATATTTATAGATGTTTGCGGCTTTACATCCATCACAGAACAAATTCCTGCTAATACAGTTGTTACTCTACTTAACGGGCTTTTTGATAAAATTGTTACCGAGATCATAGCCCAAAACGGCCACGTTGATAAATTTATGGGCGACGCCGTTATGGCTGTTTTTAGAGGGGAGTTTCATTTAGACAGGGCTTTAGACGCCGCCCTTTCCATAAGGGAGCAGTTAAAAGACGAAGATGAGATACCTTTAGTTGACACAACTTTTAAACCTGAGGTATCAATTGGCATTAACTCAGGAGAGATGGTATCGGGCAATATTGGGTCGGCATCTTTAAAAAGGCTGGATTATACCGTTATTGGCGATGTTGTTAACCTGGCACAGCGCTTACAATCGGCAGCCAAGGCAGGACAGATATTGATTACGGAAGAAGTATACCATAAAATAAAGGAATCGTTCCATTGTAACTATGTTGGAGATTTTACACTAAAGAACAAATCGAAGCCTGTTGTTACCTATGAAGTGAGCGAGTAGCAACTGCGAAAAATATAATATTAACGATGCCTTTGTAAGAATTACAAAGGCATTTTAGTTTTATAAATTTTTAATTTGAGTAATGAACTTACTATCTCTTATTATTTTTAAAAGCTAAAATATAGCTAATCAATGGTCTATCAGCACATTGAAGTAATTAACACAAAATAAAGTTGTTACGCAAAACATAACAAAAACTGTAATAAGTAATAATTAATTAAATCTTTATATAACGTATATTAGTAGGTATAATTTAAATTACAAATCTAAAAATTAATTTAACCTCTACATCTTTGTGCGTATGATAAAAGACTACAAAACCTATGCTCAGGATCTATACAATATCAAGGTAAGCACGCTTCCCAGGATAACAAAAGAAATTAATGATCCTGAAAAAATTCTACTGAACAGGGTAATTGAGTTGCGTTCAGAACTCCGCAAAAACCTTGATGAACTTTCGGACGAATTTATGTTAGAAATCAAGGAAATGACACCCGAAACAATTAAACAAATAAAAAGTGTAAACAATCGTCTATTAGACAAGTTTTACATGATGGCAAATGGGCTTAGAAACAGGAACAAGCCTCAAAATAAGCCAAATGATTAGCTAAAAAGCCTTCTTAACAGAAGGCTTTTGCTCTTATTATTTATTTCTCCACACTATACCCTTTCACTTTTGCAAAGGCAATTATAGAGCTGCTAAGGGCATGTCCTAAATCATCCTGTGATTTTGTTTTAGTTTCCTTATCGATATATTCCTGGCGCTTTTTTGCCAGTTCACCTATTTCTTTTTGTATGGCTTCACGCTCTTTGGCTTTAGTATCTACAAAAGCTCTAATCTCGGCAGTACTTTTATTTTGAAGCTCTTTAGGCAGCTCCTCTTTTTTAATTTTAGAAATAGCATCCTTGTCCTGCTTAACCTTATCTACCAAATCCCAGCTGTCATTTTTATAAACCTCTTTAGACTTGCTCACAGCGCGCTCTGCATAATTTGATTTAGATACCGTCCTGGCGTTATTATCCTGTACTTCCTGGTTCATTTTTTTGCTTTCGCCTTCACGACCGTAATTAATATAGGTCTTGTTCATCTTCTCATTACAAATGGTTATTTTGTCATCATACGGTGTTTCTACATATTGCACCGCCTTATCAGAATCAATGTTAAAGAACTTTCCGCTACCCTTATCGGCACCGTCTTTCCAGTGCAACTGAACGCCCTCGGCCTGGCTGCCGCAATAAATAGTGTTTACATAAATATTGCTTTTTAAAGCATCGGATATCGCCTCCTTGTAATTGATCCCACCCTGGTCAAAACCTTCGTTACCGGCAATGTAAAGCAGCTTCATATCGTTAGTGTTGGCTCCCCATTTTAATTGCTGTGTGGCATCTTTAATAACAGCCCCACAATATTCAGATCCTCCGTTGGTGCGCAGCGTAAACAGCTTTTCAGAAATAAGGTCCAAATCAGTAGTCAGCGGCGCCACCTGCCTAATGTAGTTGGTTTGCTGCCCCAAGCCATCATTACCATATTCGTATAGCGCAATTTCGATATCCGGCGTTTGCCCCGAATATTTAAGGGTAGTTAGCGTGTTAACGATATTCCATAACCTTGCTTTAGCCTGATCTATAAGGCCGTCCATACTGTTGGAGGTATCCAGCAATAAGGCAACCTGAATTTTGTTGGCAGCGTTTGGTTTTAGGGGTTGTTGCTGGAGCTCGGGTTGTATAATATTATTCATAGCTACGACGGGTTCCTGGTCCTGTTGCTTGCAGCCCGCAAAGCTTAATGATGCTGTTAAAAGCAATACAGATAGTGTGATAGTTTTCATGATCGATGGTTTTATGATTATGAAACAAATGTATACTGCAATTAAAAGCGCATTTTGGAGAAAGGGTAAAACTGCTTTATCACTTGGTAAAAACAGTAGGAAAAGCGTTTGAAAATAATTTACTTTACATTTATAAAAAATTTGCAATGCGCTTTACGTCAGCCTTCTTTATAGTCCTCATAATGCTATTGGTGCCAATGGGTATAATGGCTCAGGATACTATTAAAAAATCTAAAAAAGATAGTCCGCAAAAGCAAATTAAGTCGGCGGCAAAAAAGCTGGAGAGCTCATTTGAAGTGAATGACGATAATGCTATTGCCAAAAACTACGAGTTGCTTGCCGATGGCTTTACCGAAAAAGGCGATTATGCTAAAGCTGAAGAATACCTTGGCAAGGCACTGGCACTCTATACCAAACTAAATAGCAACAATAGCAAGACCCGTGTGTTCAGGAGCCTTGCTAAGGTGCAGGAGTTGCAAAATAAAATAAGCTCAGCACGGTTCAACTACAAGGTTGCCAGCGAAAACGCTACCAGCGAAAGCGCCGAGCAACTTAATAGCAACGACTTTAACCGGTTGCGCCAATCTAACAATCCGGTGGCGCAGGATAAATATGTAAAGGATAATATACAGTTGCTGGATAAGGAAAACAAAAAGGACGAAGTTGCTGATGCATACGTGCAGGAAGCAAAGATAAGCCTGCAAAACAGCGACAAAAAGATGGCGATTGAGAGCTATAAAAAAGCAATTCCTTACGCCGAAAGTGCCTCTAAAGAAGTAAGCATTAACAAAGAGATCGCAAAAATATATACCGATGACAACCAGTTTACCGAAGCCATAAACATTACCCGAGAGCTGCTACAAAAAGCTGAGGAGAAGAACGATTATACCACGCAAATTACCCAGTTGCAGTCGTTAGCTTCCATTTATTTTAAACAGGGCAACCCTGACAATGCCGTTAAAACCCTGCGGGAAGCCTATACACTTGCCTCACAAAAAGGGCGCACTACAGAGGTAAAAAA